>JADMIO011101877.1_pt1 | contig 95386 bp, 86 predicted proteins | sample 8958161 | NCBI WGS metagenome assembly JADMIO01 (sample SAMN16585339, study PRJNA669376) | soil metagenome | isolation source: Crop rotation soil | place: USA: Cullars Rotation, Alabama | collected 2011
CGCGACTTCAAGTCACGTGAATTCCAAGCTTCGGATCCCACTGTGCTGGAAAGATTTATACATGCCGGCGCAGAGCCGGATCCAAGTACCGGTGCGATCATGACACCCATCTACCAGACCTCCACCTATGTGCAATCGGCGCCAGGACAACATAAAGGATATGAATATGCACGTTCTCAAAATCCAACACGCGCTGCATTGGAAACCGCGTTGGCAATAATTGAAAACGGGAAATTTGGCCTTGCATTTAGCAGCGGCGTTGCGGCTACAGATGCAGTTATTAAACTATTGAACCCCGGGGATGAAGTAATTGCAGCAAATGATATGTATGGAGGTACCTACCGCTTATTTACAAAAGTGTTTGAGAAATTCGGGATTAAGTTTATTTATGTAGATACGAGCAATGTTGAAAATATTAAAGCTGCTGTCACGGCAAAGACAAAGCTGGTTTGGGTAGAAACACCTACCAATCCATTGATGAATATCACGGATATTTCGGCGGTGGCCGCCATCACAAAAAAGGCAGGCGCATTGCTTTGCGTGGATAATACTTTTGCAACTCCTTATCTTCAGAATCCGCTGGATCTTGGCGCTGATATCGTAATGCATTCTGCTACCAAATACCTGGGTGGGCACAGTGATGTGATACAGGGTGCATTGATACTGAACGACCAGGCTATCAGGGACCAACTATACCTTATCCAGAAAAGTTGTGGTGCTGTTCCGGGGCCGATGGATTGTTTTTTGGTATTGCGTGGTATTAAAACACTACACATACGCATGAAGCAACATAGCGAGAACGGGTACATGATTGCGCATTTTTTACGTAAGCATCCAAAAGTGGACAAAGTATATTGGTGCGGTTTTGCCGATCATCATAACTATAACATCGCGAAGATCCAGATGAGGGGTTTCGGGGGAATGATGAGCTTCACATTGAAGGACGACAGTACAGATGCTGCTATGAAAGTATTGTCATCAACAAAATTATTTTCATTGGCCGAAAGCCTTGGCGGCGTTGAATCTTTGATCAACCACCCGGCAAGTATGACACATGCAAGTATACCAAGAGAAGAACGGATAAAAAATGGCCTTACAGATGGATTGATAAGATTGAGCGTTGGTATTGAGGATGCAGATGACCTTATTGAAGATCTGAAACAGGCTATCGGGTAAAAACTATTATCCCCGGGTTATCCGGATAAACGATAATAAAAGCTGGTTGTAACGCAACCGGCTTTTTGTTTTACTACAACCCATCCACTATAATCAACAATTCATCACATTTTTCATATTATCTACTTTGAAAGAAAATTAAGTTTGGAGAACATTCTGTAAAAGTCAACATTTTAACTATGTTTAAAAGATTTTTTTTCCCCCTGTTAAGTATGATCATCCTGTTACCGGCCTGTGATAAACACCAGGTAAAAGGAAGCGGGAATGTTATTACACAGGAAAGAGCCATTGCAGGTTTTACGAAAGTGCGTTTATCGGGATCTACAAATATTCATATAAATCAAGGCAATGACTTTAGTGTTAAAGTAAAGGGATATGAAAACCTTCTCCCGCATTTTGAGACATCGGTTGCAAACGCAGAACTGTTTTTAGGATATAGCAATAACCTGAAAGTTATGAATGATAACATAGAGGTATTTGTTACGATGCCTTCTTTAACCGGGCTTACAATAAGTGGATCAGGTGCAATTGATGTGAATGGTGATTTTGGGACAAGCCAAAATCTTGATGTAGAAATGTCTGGGTCGGGTACAATAACTGTACAGGAAATGGAGCCACAAAACTTAAATGCTACGATTGGAGGCAGTGGCAGGTTGTTTTTGTTTGGTGTATTATGCGCCAATGCAAATGTTAGTATAGCCGGAAGCGGCGAAGCGGAGGTTTCTGTTATTACAAAATTACATGCACGCATTTCAGGAAGCGGTACTGTTTTTTACAAAGGCCATCCTGTTGTAGAGACGGAAATAAGTGGTAGTGGACGGGTCATCGAGCAATAATCAATTATTCATAGCTACAGCAGGAAGAACCTTTATCGGATAAGAATTATACAACTAAACAGATTCCTTACTATCGCCTTGCTCACGCTCAATATAAAAGTCGCTTTGATTAAAGCGGCTGTTTATATTTGTATATAATGAATATTAAAAGTTTAAAACTGTTTTTGGATAATAAAGTGAAGGAATATGATCGTCCGTCCTTTATTCCAAACGATCCTGTTTGTATACCGCACTTGTTTACTAAAAAGCAGGATATAGAAATTGCCGGCTTCTTTGCTGCAATTTTTGCCTGGGGAAACCGTACTACCATTATCAATAAGTCGAAAGAACTAATGCAACTGATGGGCAATGCGCCACATGACTTTTGTATCAATCATTCTTCTATTGAACTTAAAAAATTGCTTTCCTTCAAACACCGGACATTCAATGATACAGACCTTCTTTATTTTATTTCCTTCTTCCAGGAGCATTATCAAAAAAATGATTCCCTGGAAACCGCATTTACAAGATGGATGAAAAAGGAAGACAATGATATTGAAAATGCGCTCAACGGGTTTTATCGTTATTTCTTTTCCCTGGAACATGTTCCCAAACGAACGATGAAACATATTGCCAGCCCGGAAAAAAAAGCAAGCTGCAAAAGATTAAACATGTACCTGCGCTGGATGGTAAGGAAGGATAAACAAGGCGTTGATTTTGGATTATGGAATGATATTTCACCCTCACAGTTGGTAATACCACTAGACGTGCACGTTGCCAGGGTTGCCCGCCATTTTAAGTTATTGACCCGGAAGCAAACGGATTGGATGGCAGCAACAGAACTTACAAATAAAATGAAAAAACTGGATGCAAAAGATCCTGCCAAATATGATTTTGCATTATTTGCATTGGGGGGGTTGGAAAAATTTTAACTTGGATAATAAATTTAAATTTTGCTGGAAATTATTCTTGATACCAAAGATATTAATGCCCTTCAGGATCGTGATTTGCATACGAGACTGGCGGCTTATATCAATGATCTTATCGTAAATCATTTTGATGAGCTGGTAAATTTATTGTATCGCATAGATGTAAGCGAACAAAAGCTAAGAGATCTGCTTAAAGAAAACAGCAGCGGGAACGCAGGTGAGCTGATCGCAACATTAATCATCGACAGGCAGGTACAGAAATTAAAATTCCGCCAGGAACATGGGCGGAATACAAATACCAGTGATGAAGAAAAATGGTGAACTAACGTTCAACGGTACTCTTTTTGGGTTTATGGGAAAACATTAGACTCTGTACCTTTTCTTTGTCATCTTTTTCTTTTTTCAGATCGAACATAGTGCCAAATACATGATCCCATAAAGTACTGCTAACGCCAAAGCCCATATGATCATTTTTATAATGATGCAGGTGGTGATTGCGCCATAATCCTTTCATCCATTTAAATGGCGGGTTCCATGCATGAATGGCATAGTGCATACTTCCATAAAGCAGGTACCCAAATAAGAAGCCGGGAAAAAATGCGAACACATTCTTACCCAAAGCCAGGAACATTAATATAAAAAATGCAGATGCGATAATCAGGCTTGGTGCAGCGGGCATGAACAAACGTTCTTTATCCCTGGGATATTCATGGTGATTGCCGTGCAATATGTAATTGAGTTTTTTGCCCTTTTCTCCCACAGGCACATAATGGAAGAGAAACCTGTGTAGTATGTATTCAGTAAAGCTCCAAAAGAACATACCGGCAACAAAGAGCAGGAAAGCGCTAAGTCCGTTAAATTTCATTGAATTGATCGCATAGTAAGGCAATAGCACTAAAACAGGCAGGTACATACCCCATATTACCAGAGGGTGTGTCTTCGTAAGGTACTCGAGGTACTGACTTTTAAACAGTTGAGCCTGGCCCTTATTGTGTATTTTTTCAAATTCCATAATGAGGATTACTGGGCAAATATACAAAATCATTTTTTTTCATGGGTACGGTAATGCTAAATTTGCCATCTTAACATATTTATATAAAATGAAGCTAGTCACTTACTTAAAAGAAGAGCGGGAACACCTTGCCATCCTGGTAAATGGATTATTGTATGATACCGATATACTCCACCCGGATCTGCCTATCAGTATGGCCATGTTCCTGAATTACTGGGATGATGTGTTGCCATTGGCAAAGGCTGCAGAATATAAGATTAAAGACGGACTGGTTAGAAATGTGATGGCAGTTCCCTTTTCTGAGGCTACCATACTGGCTCCTGTTCCCAATCCAACCAGTTGCAGGGATGGATATGCTTTCAGGCAGCACGTGGCAGCAGCGAGAAGAAACAGGAAAGTGGATATGATTCCCGAATTCGATCAATACCCGATTTTTTATTTTACCAATCATAACAGCATCCAGGGGCCTGGTGCGGTATTCTGTATGCCCGACCACTTCGAAAAGCTTGATTTTGAGCTGGAAGCTGCTATTGTAGTAAACAAAGCCGGAAGAAATATAAAGGCTGCAGAAGCGGATGATTATATCGGTGGGCTGATGATTATGAATGACATGAGCGCCCGGCGCCTCCAGATGGAAGAAATGTTGTTGAATCTCGGGCCAGCAAAAGGAAAGGATTTTGCTACGGCAATCGGCCCCATGCTGGTAACGCTGGACGAACTGGAGCAGTTTGAAGTGCCCTGCAAGGAAGGACACACAGGAAAAGCATGGAACCTGGCTATGAAATGCAAGGTTAATGGTGTGGAAGTAAGCCAGGGAAATCTATCAGATATGGACTGGACATTTGCTGAAATCATCGAACGATGCAGTTATGGCGTTAATTTATTTCCGGGAGATGTTATCGGGAGCGGTACAGTGGGTACCGGGTGTTTTTTAGAGCTGAATGGCACGGGCAAATTAAATAACCCGGAATATAAAGAACAATGGCTACAGGAAGGCGATGTGGTAGATATGGCAATAGATGGACTGGGAGCGCTGAGCAACACGATTGTAAAGGAGGACAGTGATTTTAGTATACTTGCGTTAAAAAAGTTGAAAGTTTAGAGTGAAGAGTTTAGAGTTGGCTTGCAATATTTGAAAGGTTGTAAATTTCCCTGGCTGGCCAATAAACTCATCATTAAGCTTTGCAACAAAACAAATATTTTCATTTATTGAAAGGCTCATACAACTCATAACTCTAAACTCTTAACTCATAACTCTCGGATGCTTACTTTAGATCTCAAATCTCTTAAAACAGTTGATGTTCAGAATTACCTGCAACATGCCATTGGTCCGCGGCCGATATGTTTTGCTTCTACGATTGATAAGGATGGGAATGTAAATCTTAGCCCTTTTAGTTTTTTTAATTTATTTTCTTCAAATCCACCTGTTGTCATATTTTCCCCGGCCAGAAGAGTAAGAGATAATACAACCAAACACACTTTACAAAATGTGTATGAAGTACCGGAAGTAGTCATTAACATAGTTGATTACGAAATGGTGCAGCAGGCCTCCCTTGCAAGCTGCGAATTTCCCAAAGAAGTTAATGAATTTATTAAGGCTGGCTTCACCCAGGAAAAGGCAAGCATTGTTGCGCCTCCAATGGTTAAGGAAAGCAAGGTAAAGATGGAATGCAGGGTAATAGAAATAAAACCACTAGGTGAATCAGGTGGTGCGGGCAACCTGGTTATATGTGAAGTGATCTGTATTCATATTGATGACAGTATCCTGGACGAGAATAATAAAATTGATCAGAAAAAATTACATCATGTAGCCAGGCTGGGCGGCGATTGGTATTGTAAAGTGGATGAAACAAATTTGTTTCATGTGCCCAAACCGAATATAAATATAGGTATCGGAATAAATGCATTACCCGAAGATATCAGGAACAGTAATATTCTATCAGGTAATCACCTCGCACAATTGGCCAATGTGAATGAAATGCCATTTGTGGATCCTGCCTTCAATGATGACAGGTTGAAAAATATTATTCAGTATTATTCAATCAACCCGGATGAAATGGAAAAGGAATTGCATATCTATGCAAAAGAACTGATTGACCATGGAAAAATAAGTGAAGCCTGGCAGGTATTGCTTACAGAAAATTTGTAGTACATTTAGTATACTGGTTTTAGCTATTAAGTACTTGTATGAAGACAATCTTATTCCTTGCAATATTGATGATTATACCTGCATGTATCTTTTCACAGGATACAGGCCGGACAAAACAATCAAAGCTTACAACAAACTATCTTAAAAAAGCAAAACGGCAACAGGCTATTGCTTGTGGGCTTTTGGGTGGCGGCGCATTAATGGGTCTCACAGGTTTCCTTGTGGCAGAGGAGGCAAGTGGAGAAAAGGGTAGCACTTCAAATAGCAAAATTTACCTGGGAGGCTGGGTGATGATAGGAGGAATAACATGCATGGTTGGCAGTATCCCTCTTTTTATCATTGCTGGTGAAAATAAGCGGAAGGCAAGGGCAATAACTATAAAAATGCAACAAATAAACAGGCTAAGATCAAATTCCGTGTATACTTTTAACTATCCTGCATTGACATTTAAGATTGGCTTGTAATGCATACACGCCGATACCCGGAAAATTAAATGCTCTTTAACGTTTACAACACAGGCATTTTTCTATTTTCACCTGATGAAAATTGTTTTTATCCTTCTGCTGCTCCCATCACTTGGTTTTGCCCAGCAACACGAGTACAAAAATCTTGTATTGGAAGGCGGTGGTATACGCGGGCTTGCTTATGCCGGCGTATTCAGTGTTTTGGAGGAAAAGGGAATTTTGCAACAGGTAGAAAAAGTGGGGGGCTCCTCTGCCGGTTCGGTTGCAGGTATGCTGGTTTGTATTGGTTATTCAGCCAGGGAGATTGATAGCCTGATGATGGAACTTCCCCTGGAAAAATTCAATGATGGCAATGGCGGACTGCTTGGCAAGTATGCACGATTCAAAAGAAAATTCGGGCTTTATAAAGGAGAAGCTTTTGAAAAATGGCTGAAAAGCCTGGTAGCTCATAAAACCGGCAATCCATTACTTACATTTGAACAGTTACATGCATTGCGATTAAAAAATAATCTCTATAAAGACCTTTACTGTACCGGTACTAACCTTAGTAAACAGCAACTGGAAATTTTTTCTGTTGACCATACTCCTTCAATACCTATCGCCCTGGCAGTAAGAGTAAGCGCAGGTATACCGCTTTATTTTGAACCGATTGCACTGGATAACCAATTGCAACGAATAAAAAAGTCGGACACTACTTCCTTTGTCAATTATTATGTTGACGGAGGCATGCTCTGCAATTACCCGATCAGTATGTTTGATACCTGCGAAAACAGCAACAATCCACTGCTTTGCGATAAAGTAAAGTTCAACCAGCAAACGATCGGCATAAAACTGGAAAGCCCGCAACAGATAGATTCATTAAACCGCAACAGTGTTAAAATCCCTGCTTACAAAATACACAAACACTCAGAGTATCTTTTTGCATTCTCCAACCTGCTAATGGAAACATTAAGCCGTAAATATCCCGGGCTTGAAAATGAAAAAGGACGAACAATTTATGTAAGCCAGGGAAATGTTTTCTCCACGATCAAAAAAACAAGCCAGGAAGAAAAGCTCATGTTATATGGGAACGGAGTTAAGGCCGCTACTGATTTTTTCGCTAAAAAAAATTAGACCTTTTACTTTAAGGCGAAGTAAAGCCATTGATTCAATGCTTATTTCCTGCTATTAAAACTAAAAGGTTTATCGGTGGCAAGGTTATTTATACAATTCGCCAAAAACTTTCTTTAACAAGTCAGTTGTTCTTGCTTCAAAATTATGCCTGATATTTAATTCTTCCTTTGCAACAAGATCAAACAATGCCTCGGTTGCTTTATGTGTTACAAATCCGGGCAAATCCGGGTTTAGTTTCTTTAATGTTGTAGGAAAATCATTGTATTTATTTACGAGATCACCGTAATATTTCGTGGCTTCAACCTTGTCAAGTGAAGCTTTGATCACAGGTAAAAAAGCAGCATACAACTTGTCTGTAGTCTTTGTCCGGAAGAAATGCGTGGCGCTGGTGTCACCATTCCTCACCAACCCGATCGCATCATTTAAAGTCATGTTCTTAATGGCATCCACGAAGATCGGCTTCGCATATCCTGCGGCATCTTCTGCTCCCCGGTTAATCTGGAGGATGGCTTTGTCCACCATACTGTTTAATCCCAGGCTTCTCAGGGTATTTTCTATTTTTTTTGCATCCGGGGGCAACAATATTTTATAGAATGCGCTTTTGAAAAAGCCATCGGTACCATTAAGCTGTAGCACAGCTTTTTCGAGTCCCTGAGCGAGGGCCTCTTTTATGCCAGCTGCAGCTTCTGATTCTGATATACCTGTATTGGGTATTGTTGGTAATTGTTTTATGACGTCACAGGAAGAAAGTACAATTGTAATAGCCAGGAACGTAAGTGTTTTTTTCATATGTTATTTTTAAAACCGTTTGCCGGTAAGCCTTAATATCTAAAATCCAGTGCTGTCCTTCAAAATCGCTTGTTTGCCTGCCACACAACATTTACCTTTGCGGCCCATAGCAGCTACAAAAAATGCGCCGCTATTAATTTGATCATATGAGCATACAACATTTATCTGAACAGGAAATTATCAGGAGGGAAAAACTGGAAGAGTTAAAAAAGCTTGGAATTGATGCATATCCCGCTGCATTGTACCCGGTCAACTCAACAGCGTCATATATCAAGGAACATTATAAGGGAGAAGAAAATAAAGCTGACTTTACTGATATATGTATTGCGGGTCGTATCATGAGTGTACGTGATATGGGAAAAGCAAATTTTGCAGTATTGCAGGACGGCACCGGTAAGATACAGGTGTATATCAAACAGGATGATATCTGTTCAGGAGATGATAAAACACTTTACCAGGTGATCTGGAAAAAATTATGCGATATCGGGGATATCATCGGTGTAAAAGGATATGTTTTTACTACCAAAACAGGAGAAACCTCTATTCATGTAAAAGAATTCTCCATACTCAGTAAATCAGTAAGGCCATTGCCGATTGTGAAAGAAAAAGATGGAGAAGCATTTGATGAAGTTACTGATCCGGAATTCAGGTACAGGCAACGTTATGCAGATCTTATTGTGAATCCCGGCGTGAAAGAGGTTTTTATTAAAAGAACAAATCTCGTCAATGCCATTCGTACATTTTTGAATGAGAGAGGTGCACTTGAAGTGGATACGCCGGTATTGCAAAGTATACCGGGAGGCGCTGCTGCAAGGCCGTTTGTTACACATCACAATGCACTGGATGTTCCCATGTATATGCGTATTGCCAATGAACTGTATCTCAAAAGACTCATCGTTGGCGGATTTGAATGGGTGTATGAATTCAGCCGTAATTTCAGGAACGAAGGAATGGATCGTACTCACAACCCTGAGTTTACCGTACTCGAGTTTTATGTTGCCTATAAAGATTATGAATGGATGATGGAAACCACAGAGCAATTGCTCGAAAAAGCAGCTATTGCGGTAAACGGTGCACCTGTTTGCAGCATGGGAGACCGGGAAATCAATTTTAAAGCACCTTATAAGCGCATCTCGATGTATGATGCCATAAAAGAGCATACCGGTTTTGATATCAGTGAAATGAATGAAGAAGGAATTCGTACTGTTTGCCAACAGTTAGGGATACATGCAGATTCAAAATGGGGTAAAGGAAAGCTGATCGATGAAATATTCGGCAGTAAATGCGAAAGCCATTATATTCAACCAACATTTATCACGGACTACCCGGTGGAGATGAGCCCGCTTACGAAGAAGCATCGCAGTAAGCCAGGATTGGTAGAGCGCTTCGAATTAATTGCAAATGGAAAAGAGATTGCAAATGCCTATAGCGAGTTAAACGACCCTATTGAACAACGCGAACGTTTTGAAGAACAGGCCAAATTAATGGAACGAGGTGATGATGAAGCCATGTTCATCGATTATGACTTTCTGCGGGCATTGGAATACGGGATGCCCCCAACAAGTGGTATCGGCTTTGGAATAGACCGCCTTTGTATGTTGCTTACCAACCAACCGAGCATACAGGATGTATTATTCTTTCCAATGATGAGACCGGAAAGAGGCATAGGAGAATAAGACAACCAGGAATCGTAAATCGGCAATCAACCAGCTAAATGAGTACCGGTTACAATCATCCGTTATCAATTGTCCATTGTCCATTGTCAATTGTCCTTTGTCCATTGTCCATTGTCCATTGTCAATTCCCCGTTGTTGGATTTAATCTTTCAAATGCTTCCTGGATTTCCTTTGGTCCTGCTTTTGACATGGCTTCACTGAAGCCGAAAGTGAGTTTTGTTTTCCCTTCTTTCAGTTGACTAAAAACTGCATTAATAAAATCACTCACAGGAGGAGCAAAATCATGCAGCCCTTTGCCGCCTAAATCTGTATTTAAAGCAGGTGGAATCATTTCTATCACTTCTATATTTTGCTGTTTTAATAAATATTGAAGTCCATAGGTAAAAGAATGTAAAAAAGATTTCGTCGCCCCATATACCGGGGCTTTTGTGAACGGCACAAAAGATAAACCAGATGTAACATTAATAATGGTTGTTAAAGATTTCAGCTTTATAAAAAGGGAGACAAGATGAACAGGCGCTTCAATATTAATCGTTATCTCTTCCTTTGCTCTTTCGTAAAAATTATCATCTGTAACAGACATCCATTGCTGGATACCTGCATTATTAACCAGCACATTCAAATCACCGTGATTTTCCTGTATCCATTTAAAAAGCATTTCTCTTTCACCAGCAATGGATAAATCACATTTTTTTGTGATCAGCGATGGGATTTTCTCTGCAGCTTCTTTCAAAGCGGATTCCCGCCTTCCGCAAATAATAACTGTATTATTTTCCCTCGTAAAACGTTCCGCAAGTTCGAGGCCGATACCCGAAGCGCCTCCTGTAATTAAGATCTTATTATTTGAGATATTCATATTAATTTTGTTTTATGTAACAAATATGAGAAAGTTTTTTAGTAAGGTATGTTTCTAATCACGCTTACCTGATATCTTTTTCGTTTCTCGCAAAAAACCTAACTTCCCGCTTCAAAAATAGATCCATGCTAAATAAGAAGAATTGTTTTACTGTATTCGTCCTGTTTATGACTGTTGGTATTAATACTTCAGCACAACAAAAGCAACTTACGGATGACCAGTTTTTTAAATCAAATTTTAAAGGCATTACGCAGCCACTCCCCATTGCTAGCCGGTGGACAGATAATACTCATTTTACGCTTATGAAAGATGGCAAAACATTTATCGTGGACGCTGCTACGGGTGAGGAGAGAGAAGCCACTGATGCTGATAAAAAGCCTGATGCCAAAACGACGAAACCATCCGTATATACAAAGGACAATGACCTGTATATAAAGATTAATGATGAAGCGATACAACTCACCAGTGATACGGTGAAAGAAGTAAATCCAACAATGAGTCCGGATGGAAATTATGTAGCATTCACAAAAAAAAATGACCTGTACTCCCTTAATATTGCTACAAAGAAACTAACAAGGCTTACCGAAGATGGAAGTGATGTTGTAATGAATGGTTATGCAAGTTGGGTGTATATGGAAGAAATTTTAGGCCGTAGCTCTGCATACCGTGCTTTTTGGTGGAGCCCGGATAGCAAGCATATTGCTTTTTTCAGGACGGATGATTCACCGGTTCCGGTATATACGATTACTGATGGCGCAGGTCAGCATGGATATGTGGAAACCATGCGTTATCCAAAAGTAGGAGATAAAAACCCGCAGGTAAAAATCGGTATTGTTATACCGGAAGCAAGAGGCGGCGATATCAAATGGGCAGAATTTAATCCAAGGGAAGATCAGTATTTCGGTGCGCCTTTTTGGAAACCTGATGGAAGTACTCTATTGGTTCAGTGGATGAACCGCAAACAGGATAACCTGAAGATATGGGAAGTAAACCCGGATAATGGGCTCAAAACATTATTTTATAATGAAACACAAAAAACATGGGTAGACCTGGATGATGAAGGTAGCCGCATCAGTTTTTTGAAGAATGGAAAAGGATTTATTTTATTCAGCGATTCGTCCGGGTGGAAACACATGTATTATTATGACATGAAAGGAAAGCTTATAAATGTAATCACAAAAGGCAAATTCACCGTGACTGACCTGGACTATGTGGATGAAAAAAATGGCGTTGTTTATTTCACCGCCCGCAAAGAGAACACGGCACGTAAAGATTTTTACAGGATAAACCTTGATGGAAAAAAAATGCAACGGCTAACATTTGGTGATTTTAACCATACTTCGATAAATCTTTCACCCGATGCATCTTATTTTATTACCTCATACAGCAATATTTCCACCCCACCAAAGATGACGCTGGTTTCCAATACCGGTAAGGTCATTAAAGAACTTGGCGATGCAAAAGCGGCAGAATTTGATACCTACCAGCTTGCAAAGACAGAAATTGTACGTGTAAAAAGTGATGATGGGTTGTATGAATTACCCATGAAAGTTACCTGGCCTGTAAACATAGATAAAACAAAAAAGTACCCCGTGGTGATATATGTCTATGGCGGACCCAATGCAGGAACGGTAATGGATACCTGGACCATGAATGGCACCCAGCAATGGTATGCCAAAGAAGGATTGATACAGGTTGCTATGGATCATCGTGCAAGCGGCCACTTTGGAAAAGAAGGAACGAATTTTATGTATCACAATCTTGGATATTGGGAAATGAAGGATTACAGTACCATGGTAAAATGGCTGATCGCTAACGGCAACGCGGATTCGACTAAAATTTGTATCAGCGGTTTTAGCTATGGTGGTTACATAACCTGCTATGCACTAACATTTGGTGCTGATGTATTCACTCATGGTATGGCTGGCGGCAGCGTTACCGACTGGAGCCTTTACGATTCACATTATACAGAACGCTTTATGGGAACACATTCCGATAATGCGGAAGGATATAAAACAAGTTCTCCATTGACGTATGTTGACCGGTACAAGGGCATGTTACAAATTGTACATGGTGTGATAGATGATAATGTACATATGCAAAACAGCCTCCAGCTAATTGCAAAACTGGAAGATTTGAAAAAAGATTTTGAGTTTATGCTTTACCCCGGTGGAAGACATGGCTGGCCCAACTTTCCGGCCAGGGGACTTCATTTCCAGAACCTCAAAACAAAATTTATTTACAGGTACCTTCTCGAAAAACCTGTTCCAAAAGAAATATTGAAATAAATGTAAAAAGGCCGGTAATCACCGGCCTTTTTATTTAACTAAATAATTATTTCTTTTTCCGGAGCGTAAGATAGTCGAGGTAGTAAATTACTTTAAGACTTACGTTGTTGCTTAGTGGCGAACCTAATGTAGTGTTAAGGTTCTTAAAGTAGCTATCTTGTCCCTTGAATTCATCAAGACCTGTCCTGTAATCATCAATTCCATTTTTCCATACCAGGTATACAAAACTACCCGGAGCAAATTGCCAGGTGTAAACCATATCAATCTTAAAATCATTATAATTAACATCATTCGCTGAGGAGTTGGAATATGTATCGATCAAACTGCCATCCTTTTCATTCAGCTCAAATATTTCTTTTGAAGTTACCTGGCTCCAGTAATGCCTGGCATTAAATGTAATCCCCGAATTTTTAGTAAAATTATATTTAATTGAAAGCCCGGTTTCATAGGTTTCAATATTGCGCCTGCTGAACCATACCTCATCACCATGGAAGCAATTGTAGCCAGCATCATTCGTGGAAGGATTTGCTGTTAATGAGAGCGATACCGAAAATTTATCATTAAACCTGTAACGGTTTTCTGCGTATACGAAATATGACTTTCCGTTGAAGATATCCTTAAATGTTACACTTGCATCAAATACAAAAAAGTATTTTTTTGCACTGTTTGTATTAAACCATATTTCCGGGCCAAATGTTGACGGTGTTTTAAAAACGGCGCCGCCCTTGCGTGGTTCATAAAAATCGTTTCCGCTCACACTAAAATTTAAAGCTGCACCTACATACCAGAGATTTTTAAGTTGTCCATTAAATTTGGTATTGAAACTATAACTTTGAAATTTCCCGTCGCTAAATCTATTGCTGAAGTTGTTGTTGAAATTCAGGTAAAGATTGTTGTACCATCCTTTAGGCTTTATCCATTTGTATCCAAACCAGAGATAGTGATCCAGGTAGTTGGGATTCCGGAGAATTCCAAGATCATTGTTGTTATATTTCTCATCTGCCAGTTCTTCGGTAAGATTAAAATTAAAACGGCCTCCCGTCTTGCCAAAACCCAGCGTGTGTGAATATCCGGTGAAATCTTTCCCCGGCTGTGTGAGATTACTCACGGCAAATTTTCCATTTACGTTATAAATGTTCTTTTTGTTGTTAAGATCAAACACAAAAGCCGTAACATTTGCATCATAATCACTGCCATCTCTCCACACGTTGGTGTTGATCAGTGATACGGAAGAATTATTTTTTAACGTCTGGTCAAAAACCAGGACATTATAATTTGTAAGCGTACAGGTTTCTATTTTTCGTTTTGAATGTGTAAGCGTGTTTTCTACTTTTGCATAAGTTGGTTTGGAAATGGCATTAAGATAACCAATTGCAAATCCTTTCGGATTTCTGCCTGATATTTTTGTGGCATTAAATAATTTACTTTCATTTGGATTATCATTCACCACTTCGGTTGAGTCAACTTTACCATATACGTCGCCTTTATGGATTGGTGTACCACCGATCCTTCTCGAATAAAATAAATTACCCTTTGAGAACAATTCCGTCCCTTCTGTAAAGAACGGCCTGTTGTCTGCATACTTTTGTTCATAAGGTGTAATATTAAGTATCGTTTTATCGCTTGCAACCTGGCCAAAATCGGGGATCAATGTCATATCAAGGGTATAACTGGAACTGATACCATATTTCACGTCCATACCACCGTTTATTGAAGCATCTACTTCGGGTTCTCTTTTTTTATAGTGATCTACATAGGTTGAAAAATAAGGAGAAAAAGAAAGCCTGACCGGAGATTTAATATTACTGATACCGGTCCATGCACCTTCCTGGTTAATAAATCCATTTACGTTTGGATCAACAGGATTCCACATATACTGCTGTCCTGTTTTCTGCCTGCGGCGTGTAATATTCAATCCCCATTCGGTTACTTTACTGCTGAATCGCAAAGCAGAATAAGGGATCTTCATTTCAAAGGTCCAGCCATCAGCCACTATTTTTGTTTCACTTTGCCATACCGCGTTCCAGGTTCCGTCTTCCCCGTTGGTATTTGAATATTTTGCATCGTATTGTTCACCGGAAGCCATCACATAAAAGCCGGAAGCATTTATCTTGTCATAGTAGGTATCAAAAATGATCCCGACAAAATCATTGCTGCCGACCTGGTCTCTTCCAGCAAGTTCATGTGAAACGCTGTCACGGGTTTGCTCATGACAATATCCGGCAATATAAATGGCGCTGTTATCATATAGTATTCGTATTTCAGTCCGGTTTGTATAATGTTCCAGTGCGCCGAAATTGGGGCGCCACTCTCCAAAATTGGTAGCAAGCGGGGCATCTTTCCAGGCAGCATCATCTGGAACACCGTCAATTTTTATGGTACCATTGAGGCGTTGCGCCTGCAGTTTTTTAGGGGGATCGGCTGCATATGTATAACCTGAAATAATAAGACTGGTAAGCAGAAACACATATAGTGTTTTATTAATCATGACTGTAACTTTTGGTATATCACTCAGCGTATGAATGAACGTACGAAATTAAACGTACAACCACGGTAAAAGTTACCGTTCATCAAAAGAAGATTTTTATTGGGGATTTTTTAACAGCCGAAATACATACAGAAAATTATATGAAGAGGTCATTATACAATTGTGCGCCGGGAACCACAGAATATTTGCCAAGGTCGGTAATACCTTCTGCTTGGAGTACCTGCTCATCAATAAATGAATTACCGGTGCAGGTTGCAGAAGGCTTATTAAAAATATACCAGGCGGCATCCGCAAGGATATCAACGGTCCTGCTCATCTTCATCAGTACATCACCCCCGAGTAAATTCTGTACTGCCGCTGTGGCAATCGTTGTACGTGGCCATAATGTATTGGCTGCTATATTGTATTTTTTTAATTCCGAAGCAAGTCCCAATGCGATCATCGACATGTTGTATTTGCTGATCGTATATGCAAGATGGTTAGTGAACCATTTCATATCCATGTTAATGGGAGGAGATAAATTGAGTATATGCGGGTTGCTGCCCTTCTTCAGGTAAGGTATACAGGCTTTGCTTACAAAAAATGTTCCCCGCACATTGATATCATACATCAGGTCAAAACGCTTCGGGTCAGTTTGCTCGGTAGGAGCAAGGTTTATAGCTGATGCATTGTTAACCAGGATATCAATACCGCCAAATTTGTCAACAGCTTTTTCTACTACCGTTTGAACCTGGTCTTCAAAACGAATATCACATTGTACGGCCAGGGCTTTGCCGCCGGCTGCTTCCATTTCTGCAGCTGCGGAAAAAATGGTACCTCCCAATTTTGGATTTTCTTCCACGCTTTTGGAAGCGATAACAATATTGGCTCCTTCTTTTGCCAAACGCAAGCCGATGGCTTTCCCAATACCGCGACTGGCACCAGTGATAAGAACGGTTTTGTTATGAAATGACATACAATTGATAGTTGATAATTGACAATGGGAAAGATTAATGGACAATTGAAAATGCTTAAGTACATGCATTGTCAACTGTCCATTGTCAATTACATAAGTGAAGCCTCGTGGGTAATGTTTGTTTTTAATAATTTAGATATGATGCAATTGTCTTTTGCATCTGTTACGATTGCATTAAACTGTTCCTGAGAAATACCAGGAACTTTTGCTTTTACTGTTAAGTGTGACCCGGTAATAGATCCTTCTACGAGATCAATATCACACCGTGTTTCGATTTGGTCTGCGGTAAATCCTGCTGCATTTAAAAGAAAACTAACTTTCATTGTAAAACAACCGGAATGCGCCGCAGCTACGAGTTCTTCAGGATTTGTTCCTACAGTGTCCGTAAACCTGGTGCTCCATGAATAAGGTGTTTCGTTTAATGTACCGCTCTGGGTTGTAAGATGACCTTTGCCTTCTTTACCTGTACCTTGCCAAACGGCCGTTGCATTTCTTTTCATACTTTTTTATTTGTTGATGAACATATGGTTAATTAAATAGGATAAGCAATATACATAGAAAAATTTTCTGTAGCGATTAATTCCGGCTGTATGGTTTTAGCCGGAAATGATATGCTATTCCTTCGGGATTAAAATGCATCTAGCATTTTAATGAAACTGGCAGCAAGTCGTTGTATATCGCTTCATCAAAACCAATCAATATCCTGTCATTGATTTCTATAACAGGTCTTTTAATAAGACTTGTGTGCTCCTGCATTAAGCGGGTAGCCGCGTCCTGGTTAGTTATTGTTTGCTGTATTTGGGGACTTATTTTTTTCCAGGTGGTACCTCTTTTATTCAACAGCTTTTCCCAGGATGTTTTTTGAGACCACTCATTCAATTTTTCCAAACTGATGCCTGATTTCTTATAATCATGAAATTCAAAACCAGGATTGTTTTTTTTTAACCACAATAGCGCCATCTTCGTAATATCACAATTCGGAAGGCCATAGACAATTATGTTTTTCATGAAATAAAGTGCTTTGGAATTAGCCGGGGAATTTGGAAGCAGGAATTTTAATGGTACTGTTTACCGATTCGATGATATGCCAGTTTTTAAAATCCTGTGCAGATTCCATTCCGCCATTTCCATTAATAATATTCGTTTTGGTTCGGATGCGTACAGGCTTATCCGTATAAAATTCCATCCCGGTGCGGCTCCTGTCCCAATACAATTCTTCGGTATAGAGCGTATCTCCTTTTTCGATATTGATAATCCGCACGCTATCCCTCAAAACAATAATACTCTGACTTTCCCTGTACTTGGCATATTTAGCGCCGAGTATGCTTTCTATACTCCCGGTTTCATTATAAAAATCAACGTGCAGGGTTTGAGGAAATTCAATATATGGAACTGTGTCATTTACTTTCAGCATAAGCGGGGACGTAAGCACTGCTTTTGTTTTACCAGCGATGGTATAATTTACCACGACCTGTCTTGCTTCTTCTACACCTGTTTTTTTTATGCCAAGGCTGTTTACTTCAGTTGGATTGTTCTCGCAGGATTGCAAAAAAATGCAGCCTTGAAAAAAGACTGCAATAATTATTCTATAAAAAGAAGATTGTGTCATTGTGGAATGATCATCAAAAATAGGCATATCATCAATAGTAACTCTTTTTTCGGAACCAAATGTCGCTCATAGAGATTCCTATGCAAACCCTTAAAGAATTTTCTTTGAAACTAAAGGAACTATTACTTCCGCGTCCACCAACTTCCAAAGCGGTATTAAACAACATCCCGGATGTAATTGGTAAACCGGCTCCTACCGTTACCGCGTAATTTAAACGTGTTTTGTCAAGCTTTACATAATCAGGGCCGAGGTAAAAACCTAGTTTGTATTTCACAAGATCCCCATACTTGTTCATGGGCGCACCTCTTTTAGCACGCAAATACTGTGCGCCGGCCCGTATAAACCAACTATTTTGTATGCCATCCTGCTCCCCGTAATAACTAAATTTTTTCCAATTTGTCCATTCAAAATCAGCACCTATAAGCCAATGTTCATCCCTATCCTGGTAAGTAAATCCAGCTCCATAGGTGGCCGGCATAATCACTGTCCCTTTCAAATCCTTTACAGCAGTGACTGAGTCAATTTGAACAGTTCCCAACTCGGTATCAAAAGCAAAAGTTTCGTTTATCTTATCCTGTTTTGCTTTTAGTTTTTGCTGGAAGTTTGCATAAACCCCCAGTTGAATAAAACTATATTTTACTAAGGGAATACGGTATTGAACACCAGAATTTAAAAATACAGCTCCGAAATGCGATTGTGTTGCCGTATTGGATTTATAATAAGAAACGGTATCGTTTATGAAAATCTTTTGCGTACTGTAATCTTTGCTTCCAAAAGAATACCCTGAACTAATACCCAGGCTCAGGAATCCGGGATTTGTGGGATTTGCCAAATTAAGATCCGTGATCATTTTAAGACCGGTACTAACGTTTACCTGGTTAACACCGCCGGCGCCTTCATATAAGGTATGCAGACTGTCTATTCCCGGTAATCTTTCATTGTTCTGAATCTTATAGGAAATGCGTGTAAGCGGCCGGAGACCAAAACTCATTCCCCATTCCATAGGTTTATTTTTCTTTTTCATTTTCGCAGAGGTGATCGGAAAGCCAAGCTGCACGTAAGAAATAATTGAATTGGTAGAAGTATATTTATCTGAAGAACTGGTACTTTTTAATGTCCTGAAACCAACTTCCCCGCCCATGTCGAAAACAGTTCTGCTTATACCGCCCAGTGCTGCGGGATTTTTAAAATTGATATCAAGAAAACTGGAATAGCCAGCGCCAATTCCTCCCATTGCCCGTGTACTGATATTTTGGCTGGAAATCACATCTCCCAAACCATATCTTGAATACGGAGAGTTGTCCTGTGCACTTGCTAATGTGTAAATAAAAAGAGAAAAAAATAGTACGGAAATCCTTTTAATCCAGGCAGTTGTTAAGTTCGCTAAGTGCATACAGTCCTTTAAATAAAAAATTATGGTCGGCAAATATCTTCTTTTTAAACTGACTGGCAAAATAGGCAGAATTGCCCCCGGTTAAAACCACGTTAAAGTTCCCATATTTTTCGCTGTATTTTTCAATGCAACCCTCTAATTCACAGGCCATTCCCGTAATCACCCCGGTTTGAAGATTTGTTTTTGTATCGTACCCTATTAGCGGAAAATTCCATGCTGCTTCCACCAAGGGCAGCTTTGCAGTGTACTCATGCATCGACCTGAATCGCATATCCATTCCCGGGGATATGCCTCCGCCCAAAAACTGGTTATACTGGTTTACAAAATTGTAAGTTATACAACTACCTAATCCGATGACAAGGTTATTTTTCCCAGGAAAAAAATGAACGGCGGCGGCTACAAGGGCCAACCTGTCGGCACCTACTGTTTCAGGTTTGTTTACAGGGATCGAAAAATTCAACTTTGTTTTTGAAGAAAGCTTGTGAAAGGCTGTTTTTGAAGTTAGCAGTGATTCAATAGCTTCGTTATGATTGATAACAGAAGAAAGGATTGATTTTCCCGGGTTGTATTTGTTTAGCAGATCCTGTATTGTGGATGGATTATCGTCTGCCAATTGTATCTCTTCTTTAAAATCATTGTTGTCAAATATAGCAGCCTTAAGCCGGGTGTTTCCAAAATCAAGACAAAGAGTTGTCATTTAGTTTTATTTGGTGCGCTGAATATTTGGTTGGTGTTTTGAATTTGGTGTTTGTTGACTCCAAATTTCAAATCGTCAATAATTAAATCCCGGCAGGTTTTTAAAATGCCCATTCAATTTTATTTTTCCTTTTAGATGATCCATTTTTTCCATTACGGGAAGGATCTTCGCCAGGTGTCTTTTTAAGAATTCCTGCCTGTGCAATTCTTCCAGGAACTCAAGCAACAGGTATTCATCTTCAATCGATAGGCCCGCATGGTGAGCCACGTCGTAACTTGTTAATTCGTTGTCGGGTTTTATAAAATCTTTTGTAACGCCCAGTGTTTTATGTATCTCCCGGATTCCATGAATTACCTTTTTCATCAGGCCGGCACTTCCTTTTGGATTATTCTGCGGATACGTAACTATTGCGCCGCTGAATAATTTTTCGGGCAGTTCTTTAATAACCTCAAGTATTTTGAAAACCTGCAGCCCGGTGGTCTTAATGTCCATTTCACCATTGTCATAGGTAGTTGTGATCTCTTTAATTTCCATTAAAGTTCCCATCTCGCTGATCTTATTATTTAAAACAGCAGGAATTCCAAAAGGTTTTTTATTCTCAAAACACTCCCTGATCAATTGTTTATACCTGGGTTCAAAAATGTGAAGGTTTAAATGCTCTCCCGGGTAAACAATGATTGTAAGGGGAAATATGGGAATAAAATTGGTCATGATCCTTCTAAGTGATTTTCAAATTACCCATATTGGAATGGATAAAAAAATTATTTTTTTATTGCTTCATAAAAACAGGCTTCGAGTTTATTTACTGATTGGGTCCAGTTAAACTTTGAACCGATCAATTTATTTCCCGCTTCCGCAAGTTGCAGCCGCAATTGGTGATTTTTCATTAATAAAGTTATTTTTTCGGCCATGTCATCTATTTGACCGGGCTCAACAAGTAAAGCAGTCTCCTGGTCGATGGCAAAATCAGGATGCCCGCCAACATTGGTACAAACTACCGCACATCCGCATAACATTGCTTCTGCCACTGTTAATCCAAATCCCTCACTAAGGCTTGGTGACAAAAAGATGGCTGCTTTGTTATAGAGTTCATTGAGGTTTTGTGGTTTTTGTACATAGTTAAAAAAACCTGGTAAACCTGAAGGTGGCGGGTATACGCCAAATAATTGTACTTGTAAACCCGGGTTCTTTTTTTGTATCAGTTCAAGTACTTTTATCCCGGTTGCGGCATCTTTGTGCGGTTCTTCTGAATACAACATAATAACCGAACTGGGATCCCGCCTGGTGATGTCATTTTTTAAAAAAAACTGGTCATTATCAATTCCGTTTGGAATATACACGGGTGTGATCCCGTTTTTTTCTGCAACAAGTTTTTGAAGGTAGGTTGCTATGACAAGATGATGTAAGGGAAAAGAAAAACTTGCATCAACTTTTGCCTGTTCACCACCCCATATTTCATATCCCTGGATAAGATTGAATTTTTTTCCTTTTGAATCCGGGAGTTCATTCAATGCATAGGTCATCTGCCACCAGGTGCTCATGGTAATATCTGCATCGGGAATATACCGCTCAGTAATTTCCGGAACGATCACAGACTTGATTTCATCATGTAATTTGAACCATTTTGGCCTTGCTACGCCACGAAATGCGAATACCAGTTGTTTATACCATAATGGAGTGGACGATTTTTTGAAGGGTCTTTTTATACTGTGAAAAATACTCACCTCGTGTCCTTTTTCAAAAAGCCTGTTTGCATATTCGTACATAATCTTTGCACCTCCAACAGGTTTGGTAACAGGAAAAGGAAGGATCAGGTTGATACGAAGCTTATTCATGAACTTGGTAAATCAGGTAATAAAAACTCGGGGTTAAGATTGTTGCATGGCAACGATCACAAACGTTTAATGTTTCTTTTGCTAATAGAATTTTTTATAGTGCTCATCACTTCACGCACGCTCAATACGGTAGTTGACCCATTTACCAACGCAGAGAATTGTTTTTTTGATTGTTCGACTTTGTCCCGGTTTTTTAAGAACATACTTAACGCATCCAGGTAATAAAACCTGAAGGTTAATAACCTGATGATCGTTTCAGGTATTAATTGCAGGTACCAGAAAAAGCGACTTGCGCCACTAAGATGGATGGCGTGCAGGAACATTTTATTGCGATAGTAAATTGTATTTATGGCAGACTTGCTGTTTTTTGATTTTATGGTAACCGAAGTTTTATGCCTGCACACTGCGAAATGTTCATAGTAACATTTCCACCCGATGCGCCATGCACGAAGGCTTAGCTCAAAATCTTCTACATAAAATGGGGCAAATATTTCATCAAATCCCTGGAGCGCAAGTAATTTTTTCCTGTCAACAAATGCATTTGCTCCCGAGAGATACATAGAATACAACCAGTCATTTTCTACAGGAGGTTCTACCAGGTAATTCACAGCAGTTTTAATTTTTGCACCATGAAAAGAAGGAAATTTTGCTGACTCCTGTACAATATTATCGTCCCATCCGATCGTGCGCCCCATTACACCAAATGTATCATCCCTGTCAAAGTAACGAAGCAGTGGAATAAAATAGTTTTCACTTAATATCACATCGCTGTTCAGCAACAATACATAATCGAATGTTGCCGTAAAAATCCCTTTATTAACCGTAGGTGAAAAACCTTTATTTTCTTTGTTAACAATCAATCTTACCTGTGGAAATTCTCTCTGTAAATATGCAACCGAATCGTCGTTGGAGCTATCATCGGAAATAATTACTTCATAAGGCAGCTTTGTAAATACCAATGCATCAAAAAGCGGCGGTAGTATTTTAGGCAACAGCCTTGCGCCATTGTAGTTAGGAATAATTACCGATATGCCTTTACTGCTCAATGAAAATTAATTTCTGGCAAAGAACGCAAAGATTCATAAGGCCGGCAAATAAAAATATGTATGGGTCACCGGTTTATAAATTATCTAAGTTATTTTGCAGTATGTGGCAACAAATTAAAAATGATATAAATACGGGGAATATTAATGCACTTGCCCGTTGTATATCACTTATTGAAAACGAAAAAGAAGGATATGAATCTTTCCTTGCTTCGTTGCCGCAGTCGGATACCCCCGTTATCGGCATCACCGGCCCGCCAGGCGCGGGGAAAAGTACACTCACAGACGCACTGATCGGTTTGATAACGGAACAGCAAAAGAAAGTTGCCGTTATTTGTGTAGATCCTTCATCTGCGTTTAATATGGGAGCGTTGCTGGGAGACCGGATAAGGATGAGTCAATGGTATGACAATCCAAATGTGTTCATCCGTTCCTTAGCCACCCGCGGGTCACTGGGTGGGTTGCATCCAAAGATCATAGAGATAACTGATCTTTTGAAAACTGCTTTTTTTGATTATGTAATTGTTGAAACCGTAGGTGTCGGGCAAAGTGAGATTGAGATCGCGGGCCTTGCGGACGTTACCGTTGTTACAATTGTACCTGAAGCGGGAGATGAGATCCAGACCATGAAAGCAGGCCTGATGGAAATTGCGGATATTTTTGTTGTAAACAAATCAGACCGGCCGGGCGCAGACTCATTTGTAAAGAACCTGAGAATGATGCTTGCACCCGCATTCAGTAATCATTCGATAGAGGTGCCTGTATTAAAAACAATTGCCAGTACAAAGGAAGGAATAGATATATTACTGAGCACTATTGAGCATATCCTCAGCCTGCAGAAAAAAAATGACAGGAAGACCTGGTTGCTTGCAGAGAAGGCATACCAGCTCATACAACATAAAAGAATGAGAGATATCAATAAAGAAGCATTAAAAGACAGGATTGCTTTGGAAGGAAATTTGTTTAACCTTTATAACTTTATCAAGAACTATTAGGCTTTGTCCCTTTGTTCTTCTTCTTCTATTTTTTTATTCGATTTCCACCAACGGTAACCAATAAAACCAACGATGGCAAATGGAGCCATCATCAGGTATAAAATACCACTATTCAATCCGAGCGCAGGTTTTTCGCCAAGTTGCTGTGCGGTTTTGGTGCACATGGCACATTGCGCATAACATTCGTTAAATAAGCAAGTTGCAATAAGCAAAAATGAAAATATGACCAGGTATTTTTTCACAGCGCAAAGTTAATGCATAAGAAAGAATATGCCACTGAATCACTTATTTTTTGCAGCTGACGGGATGAAGCCGGGATTCAAATACCAGGAAGTCTTCCATACGTTTATTGATAATAAAAAACTTATGTAATATTCAGTGGATCAGCAGCAAAAAAAAATCCCTGCGATGCAGGGATCAATATTATAATTAAAGAAAATTATGCTTCCTGGGCGGCCATCGATTTTTGTGCACGCTTCCTGTCTTCTTCGTTCAAAATGGTTTTACGCAGCCTTACACTTTTCGGTGTTACTTCAATACACTCATCTGCCTGAATATATTCCATGCATTCTTCCAGTGTCATTAAAATTTTAGGAGCAGCTTTACTCGCGTCATCACTGCCGCTTGCACGGTGGTTGGTCAGTTTTTTTGCTTCAGTGGCATTTACAACAAGATCACCTGGTTTGATATGCTCTGCAATGATCTGACCTGCATAAACATCATCTCCCGGGTCAACAAAAAATCTTCCCCTGTCTTGTAATTTATCAATTGAATAAGCAGTTGTCTTTTCCGTTGTCTTGGAAAGCAACACACCATTGTTTCTTCCTGGTATATTTCCTTTCCATGGTTTGTATTCGCTAAAACGGTGTGCCATAACAGCTTCACCTGCGGTATTGGTAAGCATCATACTTCTTAACCCGATTAATCCTCTTGAAGGAATTTCAAATTCAAGATGCTGCATATCGCCTTTGCTTTCCATCACCAGCATTTCACCTTTTTTCTGGGTAACAAGGTCAATCACTTTACCACTGAATTCAGCAGGAACATCTACCACCAGTATTTCGTATGGCTCACACTTTACGCCATCAATAGTTTTAATAATAACCTGTGGTTGACCGACCGTTAATTCAAAACCTTCCCTGCGCATGGTCTCAATCAGGATGCCTAAGTGAAGGATACCACGTCCATATACCAAAAGGCTATCGGCACTATCGCTGTCCTCTACACGAAGTGCAAGATTTTTTTCTGTTTCTTTCATCAGCCTGTCGCGTAAATGGCGGCTTGTTACAAATTTTCCTTCTTTACCAAAGAAAGGAGAATTGTTGATGCTGAATAACATGCTCATTGTTGGCTCATCAACACTGATCACAGGCAATGCTTCCGGGTTTTCAACATCGGCGATGGTATCCCCAATATTAAAATCTTCCAATCCAACAACTGCACAAATATCACCTGCAAAAACTTCCGCAACTTTTTTCTTGCCCATTCCTTCAAACACATATAGTTCTTTAATCTTCATTTTTTTAACAGAACCATCTGCCTGCATCAACGCGATCTGCTGGTTTTCTTTTACGCTGCCACGGGCAACTTTACCTACGGCGATCCTGCCAAGGAACGAAGAATAATCCAGTGAAGTGATCTGCATCTGGGTTGGGCCTTCATTTACCTTAGGTTCTGGAACATGTTCCAGGATGGCATCCAATAAAGGAAGGATATTTTCAGTTGGAGTTAAACTAGTATTCATCCATCCCTGTTTGCTGCTGCCATAAATGGTAGGAAAATTCAATTGTTCCTCTGTAGCGTCCAGGTTGAAAAATAATTCGAATACTGCATCATGCACTTCATCCGGGCGGCAGTTGGGCTTATCTACTTTATTGATCACCACGATCGGGTGAAGGCCAAGTGCCAGTGCTTTTTGCAAAACAAAACGTGTTTGCGGCATCGGTCCTTCAAATGCGTCTACGAGTAACAGTACGCCATCGGCCATTTTTAATACACGCTCTACTTCACCACCAAAGTCAGAGTGACCCGGGGTATCAATTACATTGATCTTAACGTCTTTGTAGGTGACAGAAACATTCTTGCTGAAAATAGTGATGCCTCGTTCTCTTTCAAGGTCGTTGCTGTCCATTATTAGTTCACCGGTTTCCTGGTTATCCCGGAATACTTTGGTGGCATGTAAAATCTTGTCTACTAACGTGGTTTTACCATGGTCAACGTGTGCAATAATTGCGATGTTACGAATATTCATTGAGTGCTTACTTTTAGTTATAAGTTGTTAGTTCTTAACTGAGTATATATACCAGCAGCGAATGGCTCCCAACTAATAACTGTTTTTTGAGGCGCAAAGGTACGCTTATTCGGCGGGATGGCAAGGTTAAAGTTAATTAATATAACACCGGGACGCCTTTTCCTGCCCCGGCCAGGCATGAGCTGGTAGCAACCGGAACTTCAGGACAATTAATGAAAGCAACACCTGGCCGCCCGGTAAAAAAATGCCGGGCGTGTTCCCTGGCGGCGATCAGCAAATTGTTGCTGTGATAGCGATAGTAAAGTTGATATCCTCAATTTTTTTTACGGGAAATGATGGAATCACAGACCAACATACCGGGTGATAGCCGTTACCTGAACTTAAAGCCGGCTGTTTAAAGATTTACTTCATGAAACAACTATATTATTTTAAGATTTATTATAGAAAAAGCTTAATTATTATAAATATATTTAAGGCTAAATCATTGTTTTTATGAAGAGAATAATTTTACTACTTGGATGTTTTACCGGTCTTCTGCAATTAAGCGCCCAGGTAAGCTTTACCAACCTTAAACTCACACCCGCATATCCAACACAAAGCAATTCGCTTTCTTTTGAGTATACTAAGGCAAATACGCCACTAGCCAGGGAAGCAAAAGTTGATGTTGCAGTTTACCTGGTCAGTAAAAAAGGATATACAATAGCGGAACCTGTATTGACCGAAAAGAATGGTATTTACCGCGGAACGGTAAAAGTGGCTGATAATACAAGTTGTATAGCTTTTGGATTTTCTTCAGGCGAAGCAAAAGACCTGAATAACGGTAAGGGATATATTATTCCTGTTTATACCGACAAGAACACTCCTGTGAAGGAGTATTATGTAGCCGCAAATAATTTGCAAAGCGGGATGGGCAATTTTTTATTTGGCTTGCCGAATAATGCTACGCAGGGATTTCAATACCTGGAAGATGGAGTGAAACAATACCCGGAATTAAAAAAAGATATTGATTTTGTTAGTGCATATATACAAGGTTTAAGCAAAACAAAAAAAACGGAAGCGCCGGCACTCATCAATGAAGAATTGATTGCTTTTGAAAAAAACGGCAACCTTACCGAAGAAGGCTACAATTTTTTAATACAATCTTATACCAGGAACAAACAAGCTGAAAAAGCGGAAAGCTTAAAAACGGCAATGAAAGCAGCTTTTCCCGAGGGTGAGTGGGTAAAGCAGGCAGAAATGCAGACTATAAGAACGGCAAAAGGTGCTGATAGTAAGGTAGCTGCTTATGACGCATATATCAAAAAATATCCGCCCACAGAAAAAGACAAGCAGGCAATTAATTTTTTGAAAACACTGATTGCGACTTCCTATGCCAAAGAAAAAAATTACCAGTCTTATAATGAATGGAATAGCAAGTTGGACAAATCTGCTATGGCAACCAACAACAATAATCTGGCCTGGGATATGGCTGAATCCGGAGAAAACCTGGAACAGGCAAAACAGATGGCCGAATTTGCAACAACGTATGCTAAAACTGAAATGAAATCACCGTCAGGACCCAGGCCGGAAACAATGACCAGCAAACAATGGGAAGACCAGCGGAATAATAATTATGCGATGTTTGGAGATACGTATGCATTTATTTTATACAAGCAAGGCGATTATGCTACAGCGTTTCCAATTTCAAAAGAAGCAGCCACCATTAATAAATTAAAAGATCCCGAGTACAATGAAAGATATGCAATGCTGGCTGAAAAGGTTTTGCCCCCGGCAGAAACAAAAAAATTAATAGAAGGTTTTGTGGAACATGGAACCGCATCTGTAAAAACAAAAGAAATTCTAAAGAATGTTTATATCAAAGAAAACAATGGCGATAAAGGGTTTGATGAATATATTTCAAAACTGGAAGTAACCGCAAGGGAAAATAAAAGAAATGAAATCGCAAAAGGTGCTTTGAATGAACCTTCACCAAAATTCAACCTGAAAGATTTCGAAGGTAAATCGGTAAGCCTGGATGATCTTAAGGGAAAGGTTGTAGTAGTTGATTTTTGGGCAACCTGGTGTGGACCTTGTATTGCATCTATGCCGGGAATGAATAAGGCGCTTACTAAATACAAAGATAATTCCGACGTTAAGTTTCTCTTTGTGGATACCTGGGAATCTGCAGAAGATAAATTAAAGAATGCAAAGTCATTTATGGAGAAGAAAAATTACCCTTTTTATGTTCTGATGGACAACGAAAATAAAATGGTGGAGGATTTTAATGTGAGTGGGATTCCTACAAAATTTATTATTGATAAGCAGGGCAGGATTCGTTTTAAAGCTGTTGGCTTTTCCGGGAATGATGACGAGTTGGTGGATGAATTATCGACAATGATAGATTTGGCATCAAAATAGAAATCACCGGTAATATTTATTTCAAAAGGCTCAGGATTGAGCCTTTTGTTTTTTGAAATCAACTAACTTTATTCTCCATTTATTGACTATGGCATTCAGACTTAATTCAAGTTATTCACCTGCCGGTGACCAGCCGGAAGCAATAAGGCAGCTTACGGAAGGAATTAACAACGGGGAACAATACCAGACCTTACTGGGTGTTACGGGCAGCGGGAAAACATTCACCATGGCCAACGTGATACAGAATGTACAGCGGCCAACACTCGTGCTTACGCATAATAAAACACTTGTAGCCCAGTTATACGGGGAATTCAAACAATTCTTTCCGGATAATGCTGTCGGTTATTTTGTGTCGTACTATGATTATTATCAGCCTGAGGCATACATGCCCGTTAGTAATACCTATATTGAAAAGGACCTTAGTATCAATGAAGAGCTTGATAAACTAAGGCTACAGGCAACGGCACAACTTTTAAGCGGCAGGCGGGATATCATTGTTGTAGCAAGTGTGAGTTGCATCTATGGCATGGGAAATCCAACTGAATACGAGAATGGTATTATCCGGATAAAAAAAGATGAAGTGATCTCCCGCCAGGGATTTTTACATGCACTGGTCAATTCCTTGTACCATCGTAGCCAGGGAGATTTTACGCGGGGTACCTTCAGGGTTAAAGGGGACACGATCGATATCAACCTTCCTTATGTTGATTTTGGTTATCGCGTGAGTTTTTTTGGCGACCAGATTGAAAGTATTGAAACGCTGGAACTCAGTAGTGGCAAACGAATCACCAGCGTGGAGAATGCGGCCATTTTCCCGGCTAACCTTTACCTGGCCCCGAAGGATATGCTGGCGCAGGTGATCAATGAGATACAGGATGAATGTGGCGCACAGGTAGAATATTTTAAAAGCAGTGGTAAGTATATCGAAGCACAACGTATCAGCGAAAGGGTTAACTATGACCTTGAAATGATCCGTGAACTTGGTTATTGTAATGGCATTGAAAACTATTCCCGCTTTTTTGACCGGAGAAAGCCGGGAGAACGTCCTTTCTGCCTGCTGGATTATTTTCCAAGAGATTACCTCACAATTATTGATGAAAGCCACCAGACCATACCCCAGGTGAGCGGCATGTATGGAGGGGACAGGAGCCGTAAACTCGTATTGGTTGATTATGGATTCCGTTTACCATCGGCAATGGATAATCGCCCGCAGAATTTTCATGAGTTTGAAAAATTAACCAACCAGACAATATATGTATCTGCTACCCCGGGTGAGTATGAATTGGAAAAATGTGGTGGTGTGGTTGTTGAGCAGGTGGTAAGGCCAACGGGATTACTTGATCCGCCAATAGAGATAAGGCCATCATTGAACCAGATTGATGACCTGCTGGAAGAGATCGATAAAAGGATATCAAAAGGTGATCGTGTACTGGTAACAACGCTTACCAAACGCATGGCCGAGGAAATGAACAAATACCTGGGACGCATCAATATCAAGTCAAAGTATATTCATAGTGAAGTTGACACGCTGGAACGTGTGGAAATATTGCGGGAGCTACGGCTGGGCATTATTGATGTTTTGGTTGGGGTGAATTTGTTAAGGGAAGGGCTTGACCTGCCGGAAGTTTCTCTTGTGGCCATCATGGACGCAGATAAGGAAGGTTTTTTGCGCAATGAACGTAGTCTTACACAAACTGCGGGCAGGGCTGCCCGTAATGTTGAGGGGCTGGTAATCTTCTATGCAGATAAAATGACAGAAAGCATGCAAAAAACCATTGACGAAACAAACCGGCGAAGGGAAAAGCAGGTCGCACATAATATAAAGCATGGCATCGTTCCAACAACGATCATAAAAACAAAAGAACAGGTGCTGGCCCAGGGATCGGTGCTCGATGTAAAAGGCTACGATCCTTCCAATCCCTACGCAGTTGGCCCCGATGAAGAACTGGTAACAGCCGCGGAAGAACAGGAGGTGTACAAAACAATCCCGCAAATGGAAAAGGGAATTGCAAAGATCAAAAAGGAAATGGAAAAGGCCGCCCGTGACCTGGATTTCATGGAAGCTGCCCGCCTGAGGGATGAAATGTTTAAACTGCAAAAGGAACTTACCGGCATGAAAAATTAGACCGATTTGATGAGGGGATGAATTGGTGATGACGAACCTTTAAGAATTTAGTTAGGTTATCCGCTTTTATGATGTTAAAAAACGCATCGTCGAATCACCAAATTATCAAATTAAAACCTGCTGTTTATGTATCAGAAAATCGTTTTTATCTTTTCTCTCATTGCTTCGTTAAACGTTACAGCACAAAAATCGTTATCTGCAGGTGCAACATTGCTGTTTACGAATGTTAAGTCGGTGCTTGCTGTTGGCGAGAAAAACGAGGTATTCAAAAAAACAGGTTTTGTTTTGTCAAAGGATAAAAAGCAATTTGCATTTTCCGCTGATGTTACATCGATGGAATATCCTTTTGATGCAAGGGTATTGCCAACAGACCTCAATAAAGATGGTAAGGAAGAAGTTTTTATCGTTTTTGGGAACAGTTATACTTCGGGCCAGGCAGGATCAAACGTATTGCTGTTTATAAAAGATAAGGCAGGAACCTATCAGGCCAATTTCGGTTTTTCAGGAACAGCGCCCGATATTTTGCCCACCGGGAATCTCGGCTACCCTGACCTGTTGATTGGCGGCCCGGGACTTGAGTTCCCGGTATGGAGGTGGAACGGTAAAGAGTATACGTTTAACAGGAAAATATCCGATCAGGCACTTGCTAAAATGAGAACTACCGGTATTGAAGAAGCGAGCAAAATTTATGTGGGTGCCCTAAAATAGGGCCGGTAGAAACAGGAGTTGGCTCGAATTTTGTCGTAAAATGCGTGATTTTCCTGCTTATGTAAAACCACAAAATCAATTCTATCTCTAAAACCAGCCGTCTCCCTTTTCGTAAGCCATTAAAGTTCATCATCCCATCGAATTAACTAATACTTCCCGGTAATAAAACTTCGCACCTATCCGTGGTGCACAAACTGGCCAGCTGAATGAACGCAGCTAAATGGTTGGGATAATTTCTTTTGCATATCTCTATACTAAAGGCTGCAATTTTTCAATTTTTAATAGCTATTTTATGCATTCCCCTAAAACAAACCACGAAATTTCCGAGCAAAGCAGCCTGGTAAAAAGCTTATTCAGGTTTTTACCCTATTGGCCATTATTTTCTGCATTAATGATCTTTTCCCTTTTATTATGCCTGCTGTATTACCTTTTTGCCACACCAATGTATGAAGCGTCCGCAAGGGTACTTATGCAGGATAAGAAAAAAGGTGCAGAAAATTCAAAGGCAATCGAAGAGCTGGATGTATTGCAATCAAAAAAAATCGTAGACAATGAGATTGATGTTATTACCTCCAAGCCCCTGGTAATAGAGGTGGTGAAACAAATGCACCTGTATGCACCTGTATATAAAAAAAGCGGGCTCACAGAGAAATTGCTTTATGAAGATGCTCCATTGAAAATTGAATGTGCTAACCCCGAATCATTGACGGGTACACGAAAAGTAAAATTTTACTACGGCCAGGTTAGCCGGCTTGTAGTTTTTGATAACAGGGCCTATGCGCTGAATAAATGGCAGGTAACGCCTTATGGGAAATTAAGATTTTCGGCCAACCCGCGATATCGACCCGAAAAGGGCGAGGAATCATTTGTTTTCCTTCTTGAAAAGCCGGCATCGGTTGCACGGGCCATTAAAAAAAGACTAAAAGCCGGTACTACCACCAAATTATCGTCAATGGTGGAAATAACCTACCGGGATGAGAACCTGGATCGTGCAGAAGATTTTATTGATAATCTCCTGTCGGCTTATATAAACGCAGGAAAAAAATATAAAAATACCCTGGCTGCAAATACCCTTGCTTTTATAGACCAGCGTATTAAGATCATTGAGAAGGAACTGCACGAAATTGAGCAGAGAAAGCAACAGTACGCATCACAGAAAGGTGCATTTGATATCAGTACTCAAGGCAGGCTCTTTCTTGAAAATGTAAGTGCAAATGATCAGAAGATGGCTGAGATCAGTATGGGACTTGCGGTGCTGAATGAAGTGGAAGATTATGTATCTGACAAAAAAAGTACAGGAATAGTTCCCTCTACTATCGGTATAACTGATCCGCTCCTCTCACAACTGGTCGAAAAGCTGTACAATGCAGAACTCGAATACGAATCTGTTAAAAAAACAGCCGGTGAAAATAATCCCATCGTTCTTCCGCTTAAAACTCGTGTTGAGCAAATAAAGCCAGGGATCACCGAACTGATCAAAAACCAGCGCAGGAACCTGGAAGCAAGCAGGAGAAATATCTTTGTAACGAATAACAACTATTCTTCCCTGTTAAGTGCGTTGCCACAAACAGAAAGGGAACTGGTAGACCTGGACCGGGAACAAAACATAAGGAGCGGCGTATATAGCTTCCTGTTACAAAAGAAAGAAGAGACCGCATTGTCGCAGCAATCGCTAGTTCCCGAAAGCCAGCTGATCAGCACTGATGTGAGTGAAAGACCTGTTAGTCCGAATATGTTATTGCTTTGCCTGTCGGCGATATTTATTTCTGTATTACTGGGTATGGGAATTGTCAGTGCAAAGGAATCGCTTGGTAATAAAGTCATGTTCAGGAACCAGATAGAGCATGCGACGGGCTTTCCGGTTATTGGTGAGATCAGTGCGGGGATCTCTCATAACCCTATAGTGATCAGGGGCGATACTAAAACATTTATTGCTGAACAATTCCGCCGGCTCAGGATCACTTTAAACTACATGGATGTAAATGCTGATCCTAAAAGAATACTTGTTACTTCGGCTATTTCCGGTGAAGGAAAGAGCTTTATTGCATCCAATCTTGCTTTGGCGCTGGCAATTTCGGGAAGGAAAGTAGCATTACTTGATTTGGATCTTAATAATCCATCGCTTAGTAAAAAACTTAAAATTAACCATCCCAAAGGCGTTACAGATTTTTTACTCAACGAATGTGATCTTGAAGATATTATACACCGTACCGACCTGGATCCTAACCTGTACATAGCTTCTACCGGTCGCCTTCCACGTAATCCAACAGAATTATTAATGAATGACAGGACCGAGCTGTTGCTTAAACAACTGGATAAGGATTTTGATTATATCGTGATAGACACGGCTCCAGTAATACCGGTTACAGATGCTTACATACTTTCTAAATTATGTGATGCCACGTTATATGTTATACGGCACAGGTATACCCCGAAAATATTCCTGGAGCGTATGGATGAAGACAATAAAATGCACCGGTTGAATAATGTGGGGATTATTTTTAACAGCATTTCTTCCAGGGGAATGGGAAATAACAACTACGGCTATGGTTACGGCTATGGATATACGTTTGATAATAGCCGGAAAGGAAAACGGGTCAGTAATTCTATTGCCTGAGTATGGAAGTACGGGCACCGACACATCAACATACAAACGTGCTTAAAATTAAAATGCCTGCAACAGCAGGCATTTTAATTTTATATTTTCCGGTGATACAATCACTTAAAGTTTTGCGAACAGCAAAACAAAAGTACCACCTGTAAGTGTTTTTGAAGCGCCACTTGCGTTATAAAGTGTACAATTAAAACTGCCTGAAACCCGAACTGTATAATCAGGTTGGCCTGGTTCATCAGCAACAGCGGTTATCGCAAAATTGCTTCCTGCCTGGGTGCCGGGTGCATTTTTCGTTGTCCATTCTACCCCGGTATCATCTGTCCAGTAAACGGTAACGCCATCATTTGGATCAAAACCAAAAGGATAGGAGGGGGCAACTGAGAAAAATGCCCTGAAAGTAACATTGCTTACCGATGAATAGCTATGCAGTATTCCTTTTGACACGGCAAAAGCTGTTTTACCCGCTGGTAGTGGCTGGGTGGCCGTTGTGATCAAACTCCCCAGCGTTACGTCATCGCCGATGCCTGATAGTGTTGAAGTGGATTCATAATCATTGGTTCCATCTACGTCAACCCTGTAATGTACACCGTCAATGGTGGCGTCATAGAATATTCCCCCAACCGGGGTTACTACGCTTGTTGTAGCCGTGATGTAGAATGTACAATTATTGATTCCCGGGTCGTAACTGGCAGTCATTGCCGCTGTAGGTGTTCCCGTTCCAAATAAAGTAATTGTTTGAGGCCCCGTACCCGGGAAAGTGCCCGATCCCACAAACTGGATCCCGTTAATAAGGCCGGTAGATATTGTATAGGTACCAACTGTTGTTACGGTTACGGCCAGCGTTACAGTATTGCTGATGTCCAGTGCGGTTCCAACAACATAATCGCCGCTGATGAGTGGGGCAGTGCAAGCCAGAGGCGATCCATCAATGGTATATACAGCAGTTCCCGACTGTGTTCCGCCGGTATTGTTGCCACCACCATTTTCTTCGCTGAATTCTTTATCACATGAGGTAAACGCCACCACTAATAATAAAGAAAATAAAACCGATTTAATCGAACGAAACATAATAGTTGTTTTTTTGAGACAGTAAAAATAAGCTTTCCCGCTCATTTCATTAAGAGAAAGCTGTTTTTGTTAACAGATGACATTAATTAGTAAAAAAGCTGCTTCTACAGGAGAAAATAAAGCAGCCTTTTATGGAATATAGTAACTCTGTAACACCCTGTGAAGCGTCATAACCGGGAACCCGGAACTGTAGTCATAAGTTATATTGTCTATGAGTCCAACATTGGGAGCATAATAATAGTCTGATTCAGCAAGTATAAGCGTGGTTCCCACAATATCTGCGCTTACCCGGAGGTGCATCTGGATCACATCTGAATAAGTATTTCCCAAAACCGTTTTTGTGAGGGTTTTATTAACCACCGTCCAGGTATAATCAAATGATTGTCCCATGTTGGAGTTTACATTTATCCAGCTGTTTCCTACGGCTTCATTAGCCTTCAGAATTATATTCGATACCCTGTTGCCGGGTGTAGGAAATCCTGCAATCGTTGTTTCACCGGTTGTGCAATTATGATAGCTGAGCGGCGTGCCTGCGCCAGCCGAAACGATTTGAAAAAGCTTACCATCCATGGTGGTATCGTTAATGTGATCCAGGGTTTGAGTAATTGCGGTTCCGACGCCACCGGAAGTAGTGTCTATGTAAGTGTAAGTGCTGGAATCACAAAACGGGTAATAATTACAGGCCTTGCAATCAACACTATTGTTGTTATTATTGTTATTATTATTATTGTTGTTATTATTATTTGAGTTGGATCCAAACTCTTCACTAAGCTCTTTTTGACAGGAGCTTATAACAACAAATAATAGCAACAAGGCTAAGACGGTCTTGGCGGCACGAATCATATGGTTTTGGTTTAAGACAGGTAAAAATATGCTTTTTGATTAATTTCTCCATTCTTACAAAAACATTTTTAGCAGCGTTACAATTATCCATTAATTATTGTCTATATATTTACAAACTCATCAAAAAAGCGTTATTGATATGAAAAGAGAATTATTCAGCTGGTTTAGTCCTGCGCTTCAAAAAGATATGCCAATCGTTGGTTATGGAGATTATGGGTTTGCATTGTTATTGGTGCCAACAGCTGCAGCAGATTACCTGGAGTATGAGCGTTTTCAATTAATGGAAACACTTGCACCGTATATCAATTCGGGGAAAGTGCGAATATTTTCTATCAATAGTATTAATAACGAAAGCTGGCTCAACAATGAAATGGCAGGTGAACACAAGGCCATCCGTCACAACCAGTTCAATGAATACGTATTTAATGAAGTGGTGCCGTTTATCAGGACAAACACATCAGCCGAAACGCCCATTGTCACATGCGGTGCATCCTTCGGTGCTTTGCATAGTATGAATCTTTTCCTGAAAAGGCCGGATATTATTAATGGTGTTATTGCCATGAGTGGTGTATACAATCTTTCGGAGTATACAAAAGGTTATTATGATGACCAGGTGTATTTTAATTCGCCTGCGCATTATGTCCCGAACCTTACAGATGACTGGTACTTACAAAATATCCGCAGGAGCAATCATATTCATATTCTTACCGGGAGCGGTGATTATGAAGATCCGCAGGCTTCCAGGACTTTTTCCAGGATTCTTGCCAACAAAGGGATCAATCATGAACTGGATGTGTGGGGTACCGAATGGAAACACGACTGGCCAACCTGGAGAGCGATGTTGCCTGCGTACCTGGAAAATAAGTTCTGATTACCCCGATAATTTCTACGGCCGTTCTCTAATGGAGGGGCTGTTTTTTAGTGAATGGTGAATGATCAATAGTGAAAGCGTAGCATAACTAATGTTTTTTCAATTTTTTTTTAAGATGGGAGGAAAATATAAAAACTTCAACTTTTTACTTTCAGCACTGACTATTCACTAATTCCTTATTCCCGTTTGCGGGTTCTTCCTTTTGTTTTACATTTACGACATGCAAAAAAAACTCTTTCTCCTCGACGCCATGGCGCTGATTTTTCGTGCGTATTATGCATTGATCCGCAGCCCGCGTATTACCAGCAAAGGACGCAATACCAATGCGCAATTTGGTTTTACAAATACGCTGATCGAACTTATAAATAATCAAAAGCCCACACACATTGCCGTTTGTTTTGATACACATGCACCTACTGAACGACATACGGATTTTGCAGATTACAAGGCAAACAGGCAGGAAGCACCGGAAGATATCATTTCGTCTATCCCCGATATAAAAAAAATTATCAAAGGCTTTAATATCCCGGTTGTTGAACTGGATGGCTACGAAGCTGATGATGTGATTGGTGCACTAGCAAAAAAAGCGGAGAAAGAAGGCTACGAAGTCTATATGGTTACACCGGACAAAGACTATGGACAGCTTGTTTCTGAAAAAATAAAGATCTATAAACCGGGTTACCAGGGTGGTACCGTTGAGATCATGGGGCCCGAAGAAGTTTGTAAAAAATGGGATATCGCCTCTGTTGACCAGGTGATCGATATACTTGGACTGATGGGAGATGCTGTAGACAATATACCGGGGATAGCGGGAGTTGGTGAAAAAACTGCAGCCAAACTTTTAAAGGAATACAAGACCATTGAAAATATCCTTGCAAGTGCAGATAGTATCAAAGGTGCACTTGGAGAAAAAATAAGGGCCGGCAAAGACAATGCGATCATGAGTAAAAAACTGGCCACGATCATTATTGATGTGCCGGTTGAGTTTCATGAGAATGATTTTTGTATGAAGGAATGGAACAGGGAAGCTCTTACGGAAATTTTTACAGAGCTGGAATTTAAAACGATGGCAAAAAGAATTCTTGGTGAGGAGATCGCCATTACACCAATACAGCTCACATCAGAAAAGCCCGCCCAAATGGATCTTTTCGGAAATGTTGTTGAAACAAAAGCAGTTGCTGTTGATACCGCCGAAAAGGAAGAACCAACTTATGGCGCAGCCGGCAAAAACATACATAACACAGCACACAATTATATTCTTGCCGACAATGATAAAGCTATTGATGGGCTTATAAAATTATTATCAAAGGAACCGGAAATATGTTTTGATACAGAAACCACCAACATTGATGCGAATCTTGCTGATCTTGTTGGAATGAGCTTTTCATTAAAGGCCGGCGACGGTTATTATGTTCCATGCCCGGCAAACAGGGATGAAACAATGAGGATCCTTGGAAAATTCAAACCATTGTTTGATGATATAAAAAAAACATGGGTAGGTCAGAATTTAAAATACGACATGCTCGTATTAAAATGGTATGGCCTGGAATTAAAGGGTTCCATCTTTGATACCATGTTGGCGCACTATGTAATAGACCCCGATGGAAAAAGGAGCATGGATGCATTGAGCGCACAATACCTGGGATATGAACCAATTCATATAGAAGAGCTGATCGGTAAAAAAGGAAAGACGCAGGGAAATATGCGGGACGTAGAGATAGAAAAAGTAAAAGAATATGCAGCAGAGGATGCAGATATCACTTTACAGCTTAAACATGTTTTCCTTCCCCAATTAAAACCAAAAGGAGTTGAAAGGGTTTTTTATGAAGTAGAAAACCCGCTTGTTAAAGTTTTAACAGCAATGGAGTTCGAAGGAATCCGTATTGATGAAAACTTTTTGAAAGAGTATTCGGGGCATCTTGAAAAGGAAGCGAAGAAGTCGGAAGAAAGCGTGTATGCACAAGCGGGAGTAAGGTTTAACCTCGCGTCACCAAAACAACTCGGGGAAGTGCTGTTTGAAAAACTCCAGCTTGATCCTAAAGCAAAAAAAACAAAATCAGGCCAATATGCAACAGGCGAAGACGTGCTGCTTAAACTGGCTTCGCAAAATAAGATCGTTGATGATATTCTCAGTTTCAGGGAGTTTACCAAGCTGAAAAATACCTATGTAGATGCATTGCCCGGGTTGATCAATCCAAAAACAGGCAGGGTGCATACAAATTATGCACAGGCCGTAGCAGTAACAGGAAGGCTTAGTAGCAATAATCCCAACTTACAGAATATCCCAATCCGCACCGACCGGGGAAAAGAGATCAGGAAGGCTTTTATACCAAGGGATGATAAGCATGTGTTGGTTTCGGCGGATTATTCCCAAATAGAGTTGCGCATTGTTGCTGCAATAAGCGGCGATGAAAATATGTGCAATGCCTTTAAAACCGGTACAGATATTCATACAGCCACAGCAGCAAAAGTTTTTGCCGTGGATGAATCTGCAGTAACAAAGGAAATGCGCTATAAGGCCAAAAGTGTAAACTTTGGAATTATTTACGGCCAGGGCGCATTTGGCCTTGCAGAAAACCTGGGTATTTCCAGGTCCGAGGCAAAGGAGATCATTGATAATTATAAAAAGCAATTTCCCAATATCCAGAAGTATATGGACGATTCCATAAATTTTGCAAAAGAGACCGGCTATGTACAAACTTTAATGGGACGTAAGCGATGGTTAAAAGATATCAATTCGGCAAATTTTACCGTGCGTGGTTTTGCAGAAAGAAATGCCATTAATTCGCCGATCCAGGGTACCGCAGCTGATATGATCAAACTTGCCATGATCAGGATCCATGAAGAATTCCTGAAACGTAAGTTCAGGTCAAAAATGTTATTGCAGGTTCATGATGAGTTGGTTTTTGATGTACACAAAGACGAACTTGAAACCGTGAAACCGGTGATCATTGAATGTATGCAACATGCACTCGAATTGCCCAATAACGTTCCCACCGACGCGGAAATAGGTGCGGGAGTGAACTGGCTGGAGGCACATTAGATGCCAGGTATTTGGCTGGTGCCGATAGCCCCGGGCTGGCAACTTTCTTATAAGATATTATTTATCAAATAATTGGAGCGTTTTCCGGTGTTGCCTGCACAATTGAAAAAAAATAAAAAAATGCAGGCAATTTGCCTGCATTTTTTCAAAAATAATCAGGAATGCAGGCAAGCCATACCTCTTATTTAGCCGTGACCGGCATATTCCTTCTTCGGAGATAGTACGTCGATAGTACGTCAATCGACGTACTATCGACGTACCATCGCACTATTATCTATAGTAATGTTCACCATTAGCTCCTGGTGATACCCGGCCTCGCTAATTTCGTATCCCGGGTTGTTTTTAGGGCGGGTTCCCTTATCCCCCAAAAAAATATTGTCCAGTTTATACAGAATCCATACTTTGCGGCAAAATTATATATATGAAAAAGACAATAATTACAACTTGTATCTTGCTTGCTGCATTCTGTTGCAACGCCCAGGAGAATTCAGAAGCAGCCATGAAAGCATGGCAAAATTTTATGACACCAGGTGACATGCACAAAATGATGGCAAAATGGGATGGTACCTGGGATTCAGAAGTTACATCCTGGATGGCCCCGGGAGCACCTCCAACGAAAAGTAAAGCAGTGGCTGAAAACAAAATGATCTATAATGGGCTTTACCAGCAGTCAACACATAAAGGAGATATGATGGGAATGCCATTTGAAGGAATGAGCACTGTTGGTTATGACAATGCAAAAAAAGTGTTTGTCAGCAGCTGGATTGATAACATGGGAAGCGGGATTATGTATATGGAAGGCACATGGGATGCAGCAACAAAGACGATGAATTTTCGGGGAACTTGTACCGATCCGATGTCATCAAAAACCATCTCTGTAAGAGAGAACTTTAAAATCATTGATGACAATACACAGATGATGGAAATGTATATGCCGGGTCCGGATGGAAAAGAATTTAAAACAATGGAAATAAAATTAGTCAGGAGAAAATAAAAAATACAATTTTAATAAAAAGAAAACCGGTATACCCCAATATACCGGTTTTCTTTTTTTGGTAAGCAACAGCTTAATTTATAATAGCAAAAGTATCGTTCGTGTTGTGTACGAATTTTTATCAATCCCTTGTATTCCCGGCCAGCCGTATTTGATTGTCGAATAATTGTCTTTTGTTGTTGTTTGATCAGCCTTTACATTCTTTGATTTATCAATAAGTTCCGTGGCAACCGGCGCAATGCCCGGTGATACAGTATTACCATTTCCTGGCGCAACCACAACAGATTTTTCAATAGTAGTATAAGCCATGACCATTAGCGAAGTGATGATAAGGAGGACTATTCCCTTAAACACATCAAATGCATCTCTTTTCATTTTCGTTAGTTTTTGGATTACAAATAAACGATCATAAGGCAGCCGAAAGCAAATTCACGCAGCAAGCGGTAATTGTTATTGAGTGAACGGTATTTGAACCGTGAACAGTGAAGGAGTGAATAAGTCAGTAAGTCTGCAAATGAATCGTGAATCATTTCTGCCAGGCTGGCATTTTCAATTACAAAAAAGGGCCACCAAAATGGTAACCCTTTATAACCTAAACCAACGTTTGATAAAAATAAACCCCCATTAAGATCGTTGTAAATAACCTGCTTAATAAATTATTTTATACTGTTTCTTTTGTTTTTTTTAAAGCTATCTTTCACGGTAATCAATGATGACACAAAGTAAATCATGATCAAAGTTTGAATCGTGTTATAATTACCGAACGGTCAGTGCTGGTTAATGACCGGAACCCCCTGCAAAGTCTCATTTATTCATGACTGTCGACTGGCGGCCCGGCACTCCTGTAACGGCTTCAGCTCTTCGTAGGAGCTTTCTTTAAGTATGGTTAATGCTTTACGGTTTTTAGCGTAATACTGCACCCTGAGCTTAGCTCCGGCATGTAACTTCTTATAATCCGCAATAGGTAGCATCTTTTTGGTTTCAACCACAAAGCTTTTTCCCCTTTCCGGCTGAACCTGCAACTGTATAACTGCCTGGATCTCTTCTTTTATGCTAATGCCGCTAAGTTGAATGCTTAACAGGATCGCGTCTGCTTCAATAAAGGGTTTAGCAAAAAATCCTTTCCTGCCTTTATTCCATAGTAAATACCCCAGCACAATAGCTCCCATCATTAAAAATGAAATAAATATTACCATGGGATCAAAGAAAATGAGAATCCGCTAAATGCTTATTATTCAATTAATGAACGGCCGTTCAAAATCAACGAAGGGAACTAAATGTAAGACGTAAGATCTGAGACCTAAGATTTAAGATGTAAGATTTAAAGTATATGATGAAGGTTATGAGTATGCGAAATATGCGTACCAGAAATCTTAGATCTTACATCTTAGATTTTACATCTTACATCATACATTTTAACGCAGTTTCAATTGTTGCAACACATCATCTTTTTTCCTGCGGGATACTTCTACTTTTGATCCATCAGTAAGTAAAACAAATTCATTGTCATTACTCACCCTTGTAATATGGCGGGGATTTACAAGGTGGGATTTATGTGTGCGTATAAACTGGAATTCATCCAGCATTTCTTCAAAGTGTTTCAATGTTTTGCTGGCGATAAAGGGTCTTTTTCCAACCAGGTGAATATGCGTATAGCTTCTGTCGGCTTCCAGTCTTAATATCTCATCAATAGTAAAAAAATAAACACCTTCATTCGAGGGAACAGCAATCCGGAAATCCCTGATCTCTTTTTTATCAATGTTCTGGACAAGGTTGTCGAACAATTGCTTTTTTTCCTGTGCTGATTCTTTTTTTTCCTGGTGTCTTGTTACTGCGGCTTTTAATTCATCCGGGTCAACAGGCTTGAGTAAATAATCCAGTGCACTGAAACGAATGGCCTGTATGGCATATTGATTATAGGCAGTTGTAAAGATCACATCAAAAGCCGGTTCTTTAAGCGCTGTTAAAAAATCAAACCCGTTTTTATGTGGCATTTCCACATCCAGGAAAACAATACCTGGTTCATAGGTTTTCAGTATTTCCAATGCACTATCTACCGAATCAGCCTGTCTTACCTCTGTAATTTCGGGTAGGAAATTTTTGACATAATGATCAAGAATATTTCTTGCTTTTTGCTCGTCGTCGATGATCAATGCTTTTATCATAAAAACTATTTAGAGATTTTTTAAGAATGTTGATAGTTCTATTACCACTGTTGTTCCCTGTGCATTTCCTGCCTCATCATATTTGTCAATGATGTTGATGCTTGCATGATAGCCCTGCCTTTCCAATAAGGTAAGCCTGTCCTTTGAAATTTTAAGCCCTTTTGATTCATGCCGTTTTGCTTTACTTTGCTGTTCCTTTAACTCAAAAGATTTTTTCCTGCCGATACCATTATCATCAATGGTGCACCTGAACAATTCTTCATTGATACGTTTGAATTCAATTTTCATTTTTCTTTCACCGGTCTTGTGCATCAAACCATGCCATAGCGCATTTTCAACATAAGGTTGGAGTAACATGGAAGGTAATAATATCTCATCAATTTCCAGTTCTTCATCCACGATCATCTCGTATTCAAAAGATTGCTCAAAGCGCATTTGTTCCAGTTCAAGGTATAATTCCAATACCTCTTTTTCTTCATCAATCGACACCAGTTTTTTTCCTGAATTGTTCAATACTGTTCTGAATAGTTTTGAGAATTTGTTGAGGTATTTGCTTGCTTCGCCATATTTCTGCGTAACAATACATTCCTGTATGCTGTTTAAGCAATTGAATACAAAATGAGGGTTCATTTGTGCACGAAGTGCCATTAGCTGGCTTTCGGCGAGCATCTTATTGATCTCCAGTAATTTTATTTCGTTTTGTTTTGCCATTGCCTCAGCATTTGCTTCGGCAATTTTATTGGCGCTTATAGAAGCAATAGTGGTTAAGGCTTTTAAATGGTTTTCTGTAAAGAAATGTTTTTGCGAATGTTCTGAATCGATAACACCGATCACTTTTCCATCGTGAAAAATGGGGACCGATATTTCTGAATTGCGTTTAGTGTCATCTATAATATAACGCTTGTCTTTCGTAGTATCGCCAATGATCTCAGATTTACCGGTTAACCATACATTGCCAACAATCCCATGGCCAGGTGATATTTCTATCGGGTCAATGATCTCGTGCCCTTTTGGATTTTTTGGACCATACGCTGCTTTTTGTACCATTATATTTCTTTCCTCGTCCAGCAGGTAAACAACGCAATCCTCAAATTGCAGTTGCGAGATACAGTTACGGGCAATGTCCCAGCAAATTTCATTTACTGAATTTTCACCATACACGGAATTTGCGAAGTAGTCAATTGTTCTTTCTATGTTTTTTTCCTGCCTGCGCCTTAAAGCATTTTTATAAATGAGTAGTAATAATGCAATTCCCGCCAACACACAAAATACCAGGAACCACCATGTCTGCCACCAGGGCGGATCAACATGTATTTTCAGGCTGGTAATTTTATCCATCCATTTACCATGTTCATCGGTGCTTCTTACTTTAAATGTATAATTTCCCGGGAGCAGGTTATTGTACGATACTGTAAGGTTTCTGCCAAAATTTACCCAGTTCTTGTCAACACCTTCAAGCTGGTAGCTGTATTGAAGCGAGGGTATCTCCCGGTGATAGAGAGACGCAAACTGGAATGTTACAAAATCTTCGTTGGCAGAGAGTTTTAAACTGTTATCATTTAAATCTTCATTTACTTCTTTCCCGAATATTTTAATAGACGTGATATGGGGTGCTGTTTTTACATGTACGGCTTCAAAAAGAAAAGGATCTATCACAACCACATGATCGAGCATTATCGCGTATATTTTACCGTTATAGATATTTATATCGTTCCAGTAATCCTGCAATGTTTGTCCCAGGTCGATTTCAACCCTGGTTAGGTCTTTCGTTTCCGGGTTAAAAAACATTAACCCTTCCCTGCAACTGGCCCATATAAAACCACGTCCATCTATTTCGAGACTTGCTATATTATCAGATACAAGGCCGTTACTCGAATTAATACTATCAATACACTTTCCCTGCTGGTTAATTTTTAATATGCCTCTTCCATTGATGGCAGCCCAGATATTGCCTTTATTGTCGGTCCTCATTTCATTAATAACAAGATGGGATTTACCACAAGCTTCGGCAAGCGTAAATTTTTCTGTGCCGGCATTAAACCTTAACAGGCCTGCGCCGTACATTCCAAAGATGATATCATTATTTTTCAATACAGTAAATCCGCTGCAAGGTGCAAAATCAAAAGAACCATACCTGGCGTCTGTTCCGTCAAAACGATCCGTTTTTTTTGTAACCGGGTTATACCTGTATAATGCATCATGTACTACCTGGAACCAGATATTCCCTTTATGGTCCTTAAAAACCATATTGCAATTGTTACCAGGCTTTCCTGTTTTGGTCTGTTCAAAGTGCTTCAGTGCTGTGGCACCTTCTTCCAGGCAATAAATGCCATCATCGCCGGCAAACCACCAGGTAGTTCCGGCTTTGGCAGCCATCACAAACCGGTTGCGTTCAAAAGCAGTTGGAGAAACCATATATCTTTTATAGGTTCTTTCGTTGGTATTGTAAGCAATGATGCCCTCTTCTTTACAAGCCATAATGGTATTACTATCAACAGCAACAAAGTTTGCGTGTGCGAAGCCTGTTTCGAGATAAAAATTAAAACTCGGCAACTGGTAAATTGCCTGGAAGGGATCCTGGGCCTGGCTCTTGCTTACGCCATTGATGGTACCCAGCCAAACATTTCCCGCGGCATCTTCAATTGCATCCCTGAAGTGTCCATAACCGATAGAATATTTCTGCGATTGGCTGTAAGGAATTTTTTTAATGGGCTTTCCCGGCTCCTTTAAAAATGCAGCGAATAACCAGGTTGATATCCAAACCCTTTGTTTCTGATCAATGAATATCCTGTTTGGCCCGTTGCTTTTCCATTTAATGCCATCTATTTCATAATAGACATCTACTTTATTGGTACTGCAATCCCAAAAATTGAGTGAAGGAATACCATTACCCCCGAACCAAAGATTGTTATTACTATCTATGGCAACAGAGTAACAGGAACTACTGTCAAGGAATGGACAACGAAACGGGGCATTTTCTTTATTATAAACAAGATTTTTTTTGCAATCTATAAAGTAAGTAACGTCGCCGCCTACCCAAAAACCTTTGCGCATTTTATCCCAGGCAAATGCTGCTATTGAATAGCCCTGGCGCGCCATTTTTATTGCATTGGGCATAAATTCAGCCGATGTAAAAAGCTTCCCGTTGGCAAAAACGAATACCTGGGTGGAAGTGGCTATCCACAATCTTCCATATTCATCCGGCTTGATGCACGAAATGATCTCGTTATTCAAGGCGGAAAACCTGTTATCGGTAACGAATGTGCCGGTTCTTTTATTAAATACCCTTACGCCTAGCCGGCAACCAATCAGCAGGCTGTCGCCGGCCAGTGGCTGTATGGCATTTATATAAAGGCTGTTCAGGTGCTTGGTATTTTTAAATTGCCTGATAACGGCGCCGTCAAAACGATTTAACCCATTGCTGGTGCCGATCCATAAGTAGCCGTCATTGTCTTTGTAAAGACATCTTACCTCCTTGGCGCTTAAACCATCTTCCCAACGCAGGTTCTGAAAGATAAACTGTGCACGTAACGTGATGGGTGTACAAGCAAGTAATAGTATGACAAGTATCCTTGTATGCATGCTGCGGGTTAGGTATAAGCAGTTAAGATATAAAGATTAACATTAACGGCAAAGGGGGATCAATGAAACAACCAAAGGCATATTTCAGCCAACGAACGGCAAAAAGATAAATAAAAAAACGGCGCTTAGCCGTTTCCTTAAACTTGTTCCGGAATTTATACATGGAAACACGGCTGTTAATTTATTATTGCTCCTGGTGACCGCTATTGTCTGAATATCTTGTCACCGGAATCCTGAATAAATAGCTCCATGTTCCGGGAGCAAATATGAAAGAAAACCTCTGTTTATTCCTTTTATAAAAAGCAAACGGTTGATGACGGTTAGCAAACGGTCAGGCATTCATTTTTTAGCTGCTGATTCAATGATCATTAAACCAGGAGTAATTTTTTAAACTCCCGGAAAAGTGGGAGTTTTACATGATGGAGAAGCCTATTTTAGTTTATTGTTATGATGCCTATTGTGGCTGGTGCTATGGATTTAGTACAGTAATAAAAAAAATTGCCACAACATTTTCCGATCAACTCGACACTGATGTATTGAGCGGCGGTATGATCCTCCCGGAAAAACCGGTACATATAAAGGTTTCTGCCAATTATATTTCGAAGGCTTATAAAAGCGTAGAAGAATTAACCGGAGCAGAATTTGGTAAGGATTATCTCTGGCACATCTTTAATCCCGAAGAAAGCGACTGGTATCCGAATTCAGAAAAACCCGCTATCGCCATGTGTATTTTCAAAGAATTTTATCCTGACCGGGCGATAGAATTTGCGGCAGACCTGCAGTATGCGCTTCATTATGAAGGCCGCGACCTCACAGATAATGAGGCATATCGCCATCTACTGGAAAAATACAGCATACAACCGGAGATCTTCTATGAAAAACTGGCCAGTGAAACCTATAAAGAAATGGCTTATTATGAGTTTTCGCTTATGCAACAGTTACAGGTAAACGCATTTCCCGTCGTATTCATTCAAACCGGCGAACTAAAATTCCATATGGTGGCCAGGGGTTATACCGACTATGAAACGCTGAAACAGCGAATAGAAGCGGTATTGTTTACTGCCTGATCTATCGTTGGAGGTTTTTTTCATAAGTACTTATCCAGTCATCAACAGTTACTTTGCTGATGAGCTCTCCAATAAGCTTGTAGGGAATGGCATCCATCTTCTTAAAACGGATACAACTTTTTCCCATATCCAGTTTTCCAACGCCTGCTTTCGCATATTCTTCCGTGAACCACTTAAATAATTTCGGATCAGCGTATACGCCCATATGATAAAACGATATGGTATTTTTTTGTGAAGCCAGGCAGGCAAAAGGTAAAGGTTGTTTCGGATCACAATGATATCCTGCAGGATAAATGCTGTGCGGTACAATATAGCCAATCATGCCATAACCCATTACTTCTTTAAATCCTTTGGGTAGATTTTTTAGTATTACCTTTCTTAACTCATTAATTGGTTTTTGTCTTTCGGCTGGTAATTCTTCAAGATATGCTTCCACCGTTGTTGCTTTAGATTGCATGTAATTTGTTTTGTATTTCAGGAATTTATTACGCTTGTTAATTGCTCATTTTTGTTGCGAAGGTCAATGCCTCCTTCCAGGAGTGATTTCAAATTTGCCAGGTAAAATGTCCAGCCGGTTTTACAACCCAAATGCCAGTAGTGCTTACCTTCTTCGGTTACAGGAATGTTGTCCTGTAATAATTCGACAATTGTTTCTCCTGCTTCTTTTTTTATGCTGACTGTACAGTTTCCTGCTTTCCCGAAACTGAATTTAAAAATATCTTTTCCATTTGCATCCAGGATAGTTCCTGTTTCCGTTACTTCATCCGGGTAGCCAAACCAACGCCAGCGATAACTATCATTGGTTTGAACAAATTCACCCGTTGCTTTTAATTCGCCTTTTGGAGTTGCGTATTCGCTAAGTCTTAAGAACCAGTATTCCATTCCTTCTCTTGTTGCCCAGCACCAATATAATTTATCCGGCGGAGCGTTTACATTGATCCTTACTATAAAACGGCTCCAATCATAATTGCTCATAATTTTTGATTGAATAATTTAAAAACCAGGTTAGCGCTTATTCCATTGGATTCGCATTCCTGAAATTTTCTTCATTTGCATTTGCGCCGGTATCTGCATCTACAATTATTTTCCAACCCTCATTTTCTTTTTCCAGTACTACTGTAAATCTCCCGTAATAATAACGGGTATCTTTTCCTTCTTCTAAAACAGTGCCTTTATAATAGCCGGTTTCCCAGGCTTTGGTTCCATTGCAGATCCTTTTATCAAACCGCAATTCAAATAACCGCTTTGAATGCTCTGCCGGTTTCCTGTTTTCCTTACCAGAAGGAAAATACTTATCGTAATCCTGTATTGTATTATTATCGATAAGCACCCGGGTAATACGCTTACTGTGCAGGCTTTTAAAAGATTCTTTATTACCCGATGTTAAATGGGTAATAAATGGCTTCCATACCTGCTGGTTAATTTCGCGGGCACAGTTCAGGCTATCCGACTGGGCACCGGCAGACATAAAAAGCACGCAGGCTGAAAATAATGTGATAAGATGTTTCATCATAATTTATTGCGGCACCGAATGCAGTGCAATCCTGTTCCCTTCTGTATCCAGCAAAACAGCCATGTAGCCATAGTCCGGGGAGATCTCGGTTTTCGGAACAAGTATTTTTCCTCCGGCCGCCTCTACCTTATCCAATACTTTTTGTACATCAGGATTTGCATTAAGGTATAATAACGGTCCCTCTGTTGAGGAAGGGATGTGAAAGCCACCGCTGTCCACAATTGCCCCGCCGATACCCCTGCTCATATCATCTATCGGGAACATGCGCATTTTAATATTGGGCATGTCCATCGGTATCATGCTGATGCTAAAAATAGTTTCATAAAACCTTTGTGCTCTTCTGAGATCCTTTGAAGGAATTTCAAACCAACTGATTGCATTGTCCATAATGCGGTGATTTTTAAAGATGAAAAAATAAGGCTTTTAAAGTTCCGGAATCTATCTAAAAGCTACCAGCCACTTATCAAAAAAATACAAAATGAATGCTGCAAGCGGGGTTGCTTAAAATAAAACCAGCCCCTGTTTTATAGGGGCTGGCTGTAAAATAGTTGTTTTTATTATTATCGCTGGGCAGGAGCTGGTGCAGCCGCAGGCCTTTGTGGTCTTGTTGTTGGCTCAATTTCGGTAATCCACTTATTGTATTCTTCTTCAGTGAGCACTTGCTTTAATTTTGCATCTCTTTCAGCTGAAAGTTTTTTGTTTTTTTCCATTGCAACACTACGGTCTGTATTTCCTGCTGCACGCATTTCCTGCCTTGCAGCGTGCTGTGCTTTATAAAAATCATTAAAAATCTCTTCTACTTTTGTTCTTTTTTGTTCACTTAGATCGAATTTAGCCAGTTTAGCCATCGTTTCTTTTGTGCGTTCTTCAGCAGTTGGTCTTGCCGGACGGGCAGCATCCTGTGCCATTAATGAAGATATACCCAGGAATGCGGCAGCAACAAATAATAAGAATTGTTTTTTCATCTTTAGTTTTTTTAAATTGTATATAAATATAAGTATTATTTTCTTTTGTTTGTTTCCCCCCGCCTTCCAAATATTTTATAACAACCCGTATCAAATCGCGGGCGTTGTTCTTCCGTACAAATATCCCGGATCTCTCTTAAATGTCTCAACATATCCAGTTCCAGAATTTTTTGCCGCTCGTGTATGCTGTTTGCGGCACCGTTAATCGCGGAATCGCTAAAATCGGCTGAAGCCAGGCCAACCAAAATAGCTTTGCGGTTCTCTGAAATTTCTTTGAAAATTGACTTTACCTGCTCCCTGTGTCGTTTACCAAGGCTGTCGTACCTGGTCATTTGATCTTTATTAAAGCCTACTTCCTTTTGCAGGTAGTCTGTTACATAAGCGTTCCTGTCGCCCCGCTGTTTTTTTTCTTTATTATTCATCAAAAAGAAAGCTACCAATACAATATTGGTGATTAATAAACAGCCGATGATTATAATTAATACTTTGTTTTTTGGTTGTTCATTCATTGTGCCTCCTGGTTTTCTATGTCATAAATATTTGCTGCATTAATTGCAAAATCATCCGTTATCGCCGTGCTGCTTTGTGTCATGGGGTTCTTATCGTTATCATTTTTGTGCAAAAGAAGAATGCTGATATTAATAAAAATGATGCATGCAATACCCGCAATGGCAACCCCGGGCCTGCTGATAAAAGCACCGGCTTTCGCCCAGGCATTTTTAGCAGGGCCGCGACCATTAATAGCTGCCATCACCCTTGTCAGGAGAAAAGGTTTGGATTCAGCTCTTTTTGCTCCTTCAAAACTTTGAAGTGTTTGCTCCACTAATTTTTCAATATTATTTTCCTGCATGTCTATGAATTTTGTTGATAATATTCCGACAGGATATTTTTTAAATTTGTTTTTGCCCTTACCAGCAAAGATTCAACAGCGAATAAAGTGATGTTCATAACAACTGCTGTTTCCTGGTAGCTTAATCCTTCTATCTTATGCAGTGTAAAAGCGATCCGTTGTTTTTCCGGGAGCTTTTTCAATGCCTTCAAAAGAACTGCAGCTCTTTCTTTGTTATCGAGCATGACGCCGGGATGATGGAAATTTACAGGTTCATCTTCCTCCCTTACAAAGAATATCTTTTTCAATAAGCCTCCGCGTTTCTGTCTTTTCCTCTTTTTTTCGTGATCAAGCGATTTACTCACCGTGATCCTGTACAACCAGGTGGAAAGCATAGAAGCTTCCCTGAAATTACCAATCTGTTCGTATAACGTTACAAAAACATCCTGGGTGATATCCTCTGCATCTTCTTCGTTTTGTACTATGCTCACTGCTGTATTGTAAACCTTATCCTGCCAGGCTGCCAGCACATCATTAAATACGGATGTATCTCCTTTCTTTAATTTAAAAATGATGTCGCCCTGGTCCAAAAATTATAATTAAGATGAAACTCAAAAATAATTAAAAATGCGGGCCACCCGTTGGCCTGGTTCCCTTGTCGCTGTTATTTCCATCATTACCTGGCTGTTTTGTAGCAACACCAAAGTTTTTAAGGTTGTAGGTAAATGTCAGCATAAAATAACGTTGCAACACTTCACTTTGAGTATCCTGTATATAACTTTCAGTAACCGTTCTTGTCACACTCCTGTTTTGTCCCAGTATGTCGAACACTGATAATTTTAACTCTGCTGCTTTATTTTTTCCCAACTTTTTTCCTATTGCAGCATTCCATAGCGTAAAATTCTGGTTCAGGTCGCCAGACAACCCATCATAGATCTGCCCCGACACATCATTTTGAATGAACCAACCCTTTTTGTTTAATAAATTTACTGTTCCTCCAATGGTATGATTTACATAGTTATTGTCTGAAACATTATCAATTCCTTTTGTGCTGGCATTATTTACAGCCGCATTATAGGATATATTAAAATCTACGTATTGGCTGATATTGCTCGCAAATACAACACCTCCATTGTAAGTAAAATTGTCTGTAATTGTTGGTTGGTAATTCGAAAGGCCTGGCAACCTTGCATAACCAAATCCTGCATTGACGTTTACCGTTGTTTTAATTTTCTTTACGGGCACACTGTAGGTAAAGAATGTACGTATGTTCCTGTATCCATCCAGGTTAACGGGCTTGGATAGCTGCGATCCTTTATTAAGAATAATTCCCTGCTGGATCGTTGAGTCAGATTGTGCAACCCATATCCCATTGGAAATATAGTCAGCTGCCGTTTGCATAAAGATGTTTGCAAAAAAGCTGTTGCTGGTTTTTGAATTAGTGTACGAATACCGGCCCGCAATGAAATGCGTATAAGATTGTTTAAGTGCCGGGTTACCCACACTTACCCTTAATGGATTGCTCAGGTTTACAACATCCTGCAATTGTGTTACAGAAGGGAAATTAGTGGAAGCACGGTAAAACACCCTGATATTACTCCATTTAGAAAGCTTCTTTCTCCACATGGCATTTGGCAGAAAATTGGAGAATGATTGACTGATACTTCCCTGGGTAGGGTAAATGCGTTCACTTTCCATCCTGGAATTCTGGTAGCTTACCCCAACAGAAAGCATTTCATCCTTGCTTTTTGAATAACGATAGGTGAGACCGGCATTGTTGGTTGTAATGGTATTGTCAAACCTGTTTGACAACAATGGATCAAACTGCGAATAATCATTCTTGTTATAATCATACTGGAACGTCTGCTGATCAGCCTTGTTTTTTTGAACGGATGGGTTATAGTCAATTTGTATCTGCCCTTTTTTGCCAACAGGCTCGGTATAAGCAATCGTTCCGCCAATGGTATATCCATTATTAGGATTGTCAGAAAACTGGCGCTGAATAGAATCTTTCAAAAACGCACCGATGTCATCGTAAAAGCGATAAAATGCATCTGTTGTGTAATCACCATTATTTTTAGTGAAGGTGGTATTAAATCCTAATGATACCGATCTTCCTTTTTTAGGAAATGAATGGCGGAATAATATATTGTTCCTGATGTTATATCCATTCCTGCCCGATTCTGTATTTGCCAGCGAATTGTTTACGGAATCTGCAGCCTCATTTATTGTTTGTAAGGTTGACAGGGAACGGCTTTTATTATTTTGAAAACTGATATTAGGTATTATGAACAATGAATTGGAAGAGTCCATCCTGTATTCAAACCTGAAATTGACACGATGGTTATAATTGGTTGTATGGCTGGTGCCGGTTTGAGTGGAAAGTTGTTTGTCCTCACCCAATGTTTCTGTATTGATCTTTGAATCATTGTCATTGCTGCTGTTGTTAAAGAAATAGCTACCGGTTACATTTATTTTTTTGCCCCACTTATCTGCATAGTTCACTCCCGCTGCATTTGTTTTACTGATGCCACTTGACTGGCCCACACTGAAATTATCCTGACCGCCACCGCGAAAACCACCGGCACCGCCTCTTTGTCCGCCGCCGCCACCACGATTATTGTTGCTGTTGCTGGTAACACCGAGCAGGTCCTGCGAAGCAAAGTTTTGTTGATTGATATTATTGAAATTTCCCACAAAGGATAAACGCCTGTCCTTTTTAAAGAAGCTTACATTTCCACCTGCGCTGTAGCGGTCATCAGTACCATACCCGGCGTATGCCCTGCCGAACTGGCCATTTTTTATACCTGATTTTGTAACGATGTTTATAGCTTTTACCGAGTTGCCATCGTCAAAGCCGGTTAGTTGGGCCTGGTCGCTTAGTTTATCAAATACCTGTATTTTATCGACAACTTCGGAAGGAAGGTTTTTTAATGCTGCAGAAGCGTCATCACCAAAAAAATCCTTTCCATCTATTGTTACCTTTTTAACCTGTTCTCCCTGCGCTGTTACAGTTCCATCTTTGGCAACAGTTATACCGGGCATTTTTTTTATGAGATCTTCCGTAGTGGCATCAGGATTCACTTTATACTGGCTGGCACTGAATTGAGAAGTATCTGCAATTTGTACCACGGGCGGGGTTTTGGAAACAACCGTTACCACCCCAAGGTCTTTTCCCTGTTTTGCCAGGTATAGTTTTCCGAGATCTTTTACAGTTGTGTCTCTTAATGTAATAAATGACACATAATCCTGGTAACCCACGATACTGATCCTTACAATAAAACTATCCGCATTCAGGTCATATAAACGAAAATTTCCAGTTGAATCAGATATTACTGTTTTTACAACACTGCTGTCTGCCTGTAAAAGAAGTGAAACCGTGGCTCCTGGAATTAAGGTTGAATCCTTTTGATCTGTTATAGTACCCTTAATAGTTGAATTCTGTGCAATTGATACTGAGCTAACTACACACATTAAAATCATCGATAAAAAAATCCTGGTCATATATTTAGTTTTCTGCCTTCCTTTAGACGACATGATTTAAAAAAACAGGCGATTGGAAATAATTTTTTTTCATATTGACAGAACTTTACAATATCTATGCCCTGATAATTATCTTTTTACAATATATTGCAGCCTTAAAATTTAACCGTATGGAGTATAATAAATTGGTATCGGTAACCGGACTGGGTGGATTGTTTGAATTGATCTCTTCGAAAGCAGACGGGGGTGTGGTACGATCACTGGAAGATAAAACAACCAGGTTTGTGAGCAATCGTGTACATAGTTTTTCTCACCTGGAAAGCATCGAAATATATACCGTAAAGGATAATGTAAACCTGGTGGATATATTCACAGCAATGAAAGATAGCAAGGAACCACTTCCTGATGGCAAAGCGGATGCGAAAGCCATTAAATCTTATTTTGAAAAAGTATATCCTGATATGGATTTTGAAAGAGTATATGGAAGCGATATGAAAAAAATGGTGAAGTGGTTTGATATATTAACACGTAACAATGTTGAAATAAAACTATCTGATAATAACGGAGAAGAAAAAACTGAAGCAGTTGCTGAGAAAAAAACTGCGACCGGCAATACAGGAGCGCCGAAAACCACGGCTGTAAAATCAGCCCCGCCCAAAAAAATAAATACACCCAGGAAGATGGCATAATAAATAAATGAGTGAATAGGTCAATGGGCGAATAACATCATTGACTTATTCACTTATTATCCTGCTCATTTCCTGATAATCCATCTATCTACATTTCATGTTTTCTGCAGACATCAAAAAAATCGACCGGCATTTTCTCCCGAAAGACTTCCGGGTAACAGATTGGAATGCGTTGGAACCCTGGTTCAAAGACCTTCTTGATAGAGATATTTCCAGCCCGGAAAAAATGGAACAGTGGTTAAAAGACCAAAGTGAATTAGAAGCGGTAGTGAATGAAGATGCGTGCTGGCGACAGATCAAAATGACCTGCGATACCGAAAATAAATCACTGGAAGAAGCTTTTAATTATTTCTGCCTCGAGATCGAACCTAAGATCAAACCATATTCGGATGCACTGAACAAGAAACTTGTTAATTCACCATTGGTAAATGAATTGGACCAGGAAAAATATTTTACTTACCTGCGAAGTGTACGTAAGAGCATTGAACTTTTCCGGGAAGAAAATATTCCTTTACAGGCAGAAATGGCCGTGCTGCAACAACAATTTGGACAGATAACCGGTGCAATGATGATTACTGTGAACGGGCAGGAATACACGCTGCAACAGGCAGGGAAATTTTTGGAAAGTGAAGACAGGAACCTGCGTGAAGAAGTTTACAGGAAAATACAGGAACGAAGATTACAGGATAGAGAAAAACTTAATGAACTATACGACAAATTAGTGGCGTTAAGGAATAAACAGGCGTTAAATGCCAATTTTCAGAGCTACACGGCCTACCGTTTTAAAGAACTGGGGCGTTTTGATTATACAAAAGAGGACTGTTTTAAATTTCATGAGGCCGTTAAACTGCATGTATTACCATTGGTAAATAAGATATATGCGAAAAAGAAAAAGATGCTCGGGCTGGACAAATTACGGCCATGGGACCTGGAAGCTGAACCGGCCGGCACTTTACCCTTACAACCATTTAAGACAGGCGATGAACTGTTGCAGAAATCTGTTGAATGCTTTAAACAGCTAAATCCTTTTTTCGGCGATTGCCTTGAAAAAATGAGAGCTCTTGATCACCTGGATCTTGAGAGCCGCAAAGGAAAAGCTCCGGGCGGCTATAATTGCCCGTTAGCAGAAAGTGGCGCTCCATTTATCTTTATGAATGCAGCCGGCCAGATGCATGATGTTACTACCATGGTGCATGAAGGCGGACATGCTGTGCATTCATTTTTATCGCATCATCTTGAATTGACGGGTTTCAAGGAATACCCGATGGAGATCGCGGAAGTTGCCAGCATGGCAATGGAACTTTTTAGCATGGATCATTGGAATAGCTTCTTTGACAACAGCGAAGACCTGAGAAGAGCCAAAGAACACCAGCTTGAAAGGGTAATCACTATTTTCCCCTGGATTGCCATAATTGATAAGTACCAGCATTGGATATATGAACATCCTGCTCATACTCACGAAGAAAGAACCAATGCATGGGTAAATATTCTCAGCGAGTTCCAGGACAATGTGATTGACTACAGCGGGTTGGAAACTTATCGCAGTAATGCCTGGCAACGACAGTTGCACTTATTTGAAGTTCCATTTTATTATATCGAATATGGTATTGCACAGTTAGGGGCTATCGGTATGTGGATGCAGTACAAGCAGGATAAAGAAAAGGCGCTGAATAATTATTGTAACGCTTTGAACCTGGGTGGAACAAAAACACTTCCTGTTTTATACAAAGCTGCCGGTCTCGAATTTGACTTTTCGCCGGAAAAGATAAAAGTGTTGATGGAATTTGTGAATGAGGAGATGGATCAATTATGAATTCTGAATTGAGAGTTGAGAGTTGATTGAAATGCAAATTCGTGCTGAAAATGCGTGTTTCAAAGACAGCTATTTACTTACACTCACTACACATTCCCGTTACAACCATCGCCGCCTGTGCCGGTTTAAATCCTTTTGGAAGCTTCACTGCAGGAACGGTTACATCATCCAGGCAAATGGTTTTCCCACAATGATTGCATATAAAATGTACATGTTCATCATGGTGATGACCTGCTTCACATTTGTGTTTGCACAGAGCATATAGTATGGAATTGTCGGTTGTTGGTATCTGGTGAATGATACCTTTATCAACAAATGTTTGTAGTGTACGATATACCGTTACCCTGTCAAATGCAGCATCAGTGTGTTTTTCAATATCAGCGTGCGCCAGCGCTCCTTCGTTGTCTAAAAAAAGCTCCAGTATCTTTTTCCTGCCCTCGGTAATGCTAAGGCCGCTCTTTTTTAATATTTCAAGATTTTCATTCATTGCAAAAAATTTAATTCGGGGTGTTGCTGAAATTATTCAGGAACCTGCTATGATCAACCTTTTCTTTCAATAAAGCACTGATATCTGTCATTAGCTTTTGTACTTCATCTTCCTTTAACCCATCATATATACCCCGGACACGGCCATACCTGTCCATTAAAGCAAAAAACTGTGAATGAATGAACTGGTCTTTTATAAGCTGTGTGCTGTCTGGTTTACCATTATCAATCATGTATCCCTGCCTGGCCAGTTTATACAATGCTGCTTTATCGCCTGTAACAAAGGTCCAGTTGGTTTTACCTATAGGAGCCTGTTGGTCTGTCGCTACGGCATTTAGTTTATAAACGCCGTCCTCATTCTTCACAAGTATACCTTTAAGCATTTTTTGCTGGTAGGCCTTCAATACAGGAACACTATCTGTTTCGGGCATGCATGTATGAGAAATGATCAAAAAATCCTTCTCTTCTTTAAAACGATCGTATACCCGGCGCATATTTGCATTCATCAGCGGGCAAATACCTTTACAGGTTGTAAAAAAGTATTCAGCAACATATACTTTGTCTTCGATATTTTTTTGGGTAATGACCTGTCCGTCCTGGTTTACAAATTTGAAAGCGGGCACATTCGGGTTTATGACCGCCAGTTTTGAATCGCTAAAATTAGGCTCATTGAAAATGGCCAGGTAAAAGGCGCCCAGTAAAGCGGCAAAAAAGAGTACGTAAACCAACCATATGTTCTTCTTCTTCATTAACATGGCCGCAAATTTACGCCTGAAATCCGAGGCTGTAAAATTATGATAGTTATAAACCTGCAAAACTTGCAACATTATTGCAAATATCCTATATTTGCGTCCGCATGAATTTTAAGATAAACTGGGACGGGTTAGGAATTGTTACGTCACTTGCCTGTGCCATACACTGTGCTATTTTGCCCCTGGTGCTTACAAGCCTCCCGCTTTTTGGTATTAATATCATTCATAACATGTCATTTGAATGGATGATGATCAGTATCGCTTTCGCTGTTGGTATCTATTCTTTATTTCATGGATACATAAAACATCATCGTTCTATGTTGCCGGTTTCAATTTTTGCGATTGGATTTTGTTTTCTTATGGCCAAACAATTCTTTCATGATTACCAGTATTTTTTCCTCACTCCCGCAGTTTTATTGATCGTTACGGCCCATTATATTAATTATCGTTTGTGCAACAAAAGCAGGTGTCAATCTCCCCACCATAAGCATTAGTAGCGTAATGCACTCCTAATAATTGACCAGCAGCCTTCAATTCATTGAAAATCATTGATGTCTCCAGAACCGCAAAGCGGTGAAACAAAAAATTATGTTTCAGAAAAAATGTTTCCGCTCACCCGGATATCATAGTATGGAGTTGTACTATAATTTCCATTTACGCGCCAGGTATTTAATAAGAAAGAAAAGACTTACGAGGAATGCGGCATAGTATACATAATTTTCCCAGCCCGGCCTTCCTTCAAAAAAGGCAAGACCAAAATATATTCCTGCAACTACATTTAACATCATCCAGATGAATACAATGGATATTGTGTTTACGATCAGTATTAAGAATTTCCTCGTATCGTCTTCCATTCCCATGCCGGCAATATAGAAATTATATGCTCAGCGAAGCAACAAATTTTTGAAAGATGCACTGTCACCATTGAAAACATTAAAATCAACAAATGTCCCGATGCCATTAACATGTCCCGTTTCACTATGTTGCCAGAAATACCAGTTCCTTTCGATCCTTGGCTTATGCTCTACCAGGTAATGAGCCACCCATAACGGGTAATTGTCAAATCGCCCTTTTAAAAAGATCCTGTAGAAATCAGCATTTGTATAAATGATAGGTTTTACGTGGTACTTGTTTTCTACAATAAGCAACCAGTCGGCAACCCGTTGTTGCAGATCGGTAACCGATGCCCCATAAGTCTGTTCTACATCAAGTACGGGAGGCAGGTCTCCCTTTTTAAGTTGAACGGTCTCAATATAATTTTCGGCCTGCGCCTTGCCGCTTTTACTTGCAATAAAAAAATGATAGGCGCCTTTTACCATACCAGCTTTTTCTGCATGCAACCAGTTTCTCCTGTACTGCTCATCCATGCGACTGATACCCTCGGTTGCTTTAATGAATGCGAAATCGATCTTTGTGTTTTGTACATTCATGGCTTTTACATCCTTCCATGAAATGGTTCCCTGGTGTTTACTTACATCAATCCCATGAATACTGTATGCACGGGGTATATTGATGCCATATTCCCGGTAATGTATAAACGAAGGTCTGAAATGATAACTGTTGAAATAATATAGCGCTATTGCAAGCGCAATAAGAAAGATCAATGTAATAAATATGGTACGGAGGATGCCCCGCTTTTTTCTTTTAGCCATTAATAAGCCCTGTTTCACGCGATGTTAGTAGCGATGAAATTACCGGAATTTTTTTTGAGAAAAATATTTCACCGTGATAATAACAAAAAAACTGCTAATAAGTACGTGGGATTGTATTGTATAATGTTTCTTAATTTTTTATTAACAGGCAATAATGTGCTTCGTCATGCGTTATAGTTTTTGCTGTCGGAAAACGCCGCTGTTGCCTATTTATTTCACCACATAAATGATTAACCGTGAAAAAGTCTTTTATCAGGATACTTGGTATAAGTGTTTTCTTATCTGTTTATGTTAACAGGTCTTTGGCGAATACCGAAACGTATGCGGCAGATACCAGCCGCAAAATGTTAATTGACAAAACGCAGGACAAAACAGTGGTGCTGAAGGAAGCAAATATTGTTTATCCCGAAATTTTTGCAGGTAATGAAGAGCAGTCAATTGATTACGTAGAAAGATTTTCTTCATCCAGGAAGGAATACCTGATCCGCACGTATAACCGCAGCAAAAAATTATTTCCAAAAGCAGAGACAATTTTAAAAAAGCATAATGTGCCGCAGGAATTTAAAGTACTGCTCGCATTGGAAAGTGGTTTTAATGGCAATGCAGTTTCATCTGCCGGGGCCGTGGGTTACTGGCAATTTATGGATGCAGTTGCAAAAGAGTATGGTCTTAAAATTCCTAAAAAAGTAAGAGTTGAAAGCAGGGCAAAATCTAAAAAAAGGTCAAAAGCATCTCATAAAAAAACGACCGTAAAACTGGTGGGAATTGATGAACGAAAGAACTTTCATAAATCCACCATTGCCGCAGCAAGATACCTGAGGGACAGGAGCAGGAACCTGGATAATGATTGGTTATTGATAGCTGCCAGTTACAATTGCGGGGTGGGCAATGTGTGGAATGCGATGGAAAAATCCGGGAAAAAATCACCCACATTCTGGGACATAAAAAAATACCTGCCTGCAGAAACAAGAGCCTATGTTATGAATTTCATTACGCTGAATGTGATCTTTAATAATTACGAGGCTTTCGCAAAGAATGAGCTTTATTTCCGGGATATTACCTGCCAGGAAGAAGCAGGTGATGATGATTTAACTGGTGACACGTGCTGTATAATGGCAGATTAATGTATTCCAAAGCGGCAGATAAAATAGCGTAATTTTGCCGGTATGCCCCGGCTAAATCTTCATGATACTATCAATTTAGTAAGTAAACTTACCCCTGCCCGTTTATGGAATGGGATCAAGGTGTTAAGTAGCTTTTATATTAGCCGCCTGACAAAAAAGCCAGTGCAGTGGGGCCTGCCTGTTTCCATTTCATTTGAACCAACTACCAGCTGCAACCTGCGCTGTCCCGAGTGTCCCAGCGGCTTGCGGGCTTTTTCACGGCCGACAGGAATGCTTGAAAAGGATTTTTTTGCCCGAACCATTGATGATATTCACAAGCAATTGCTTTATCTCATATTTTACTTCCAGGGAGAACCTTACCTCAACCCTGAGTTCCTTAATATGGTAAAATATGCATCAGCCAAAGGAATCTATACTGCCACATCTACAAATGCCCATTACCTAACTGACGAGGCTGCACGCAAAACAATCGAAAGTGGCCTTGACCGGCTCATCATTTCCATAGACGGCACTACCCAGGATGTGTACCAGCAATATCGGGTAGGAGGTAAACTGGATAAGGTGATCGAAGGAGCAAAAAATATCGTGAAATGGAAAAAGGAATTAAAAAGTAAAACCCCATTTGTATTTTTCCAGTTCCTTGTGGTGAAGCCCAATGAACACCAGGTAGAAGATATTAAACGCCTCGCCAAAGAGATCGGCGTGGATGAGGTTCGTTTCAAGACGGCACAGGTATATGATTTTGAGAACGACCCTAATAACCTTATTCCTACCACAGATAAATTCAGCCGGTATAAAAAAAATGCCGACAATACCTATAGTTCAAAAAACAAGCTTGCAAACCACTGCTGGAAACTTTGGCATGCTAATGTAATTACATGGGATGGTCTTGTTGTACCCTGCTGTTTTGATAAGGATGCGATGCACCAGCTGGGAAACCTTAAAAATGATTCATTCCGGAACATCTGGCAAAACAGCAACTACAAACAATTCAGAAGCGAACTGATGCAGAGCCGGAAGAATATTGATATTTGTGCAAATTGCAGCGAGGGTGCTTCCGTATGGAAATGACCAGGGCTTAGTACTGCTTTTCAATAATATACAATGAATATAACCTTTAATAACCGCTTAAGGCAACTACTGCTTTTAGCACTCATTATTTGGCTCGCGATTGTACTTGTAAGTGAACTTTCTATATTTCTTCCCGGGTTACTGGGCGGCATTACACTTTATATTTTAAGCCGTGCATTGTATTTCAGGCTTACCATGAAAAGGAAATGGAAGAAGGGATGGACGGCGCTTTTATTTATCATCGGTTATCTCGTTATCATAGCCATTCCTGTTTATTTAAGCATCAGGCTTGTTTCACCCACCATTAATGAACTATTGGCTAACCAGGATAAGATCGTACAGGACCTTCAGCATTTTTCTGAAAAAGTGGAAGCAAATACCGGGATTAAATTGCTGTCCGAAGAAAATACAAAATCGATTATGCAGAAAATCTCGGCATTTGTTCCCAGGCTCTTAAATACTACGGCCGGATTTCTTACAAACCTGCTCATGATGTTCTTCCTGCTTTATTATTTACTTGTAAGCGGCAGGGAAGTGGAAAAATACCTGAACCGGATCATTCCATTGAAATCCCGGAATATCGATATCCTGGCCAGCGAAACAAAATCAATGATAAGGGCAAATGCATTGGGTATTCCAATTATCTGCATAGTACAGGGAGCAGTTGCGGCTTTAGGCTATTGGATATTCGGCCTCAAGGATTGGGGTTTATGGGGATTTTTAACGGGGGCATTTGCATTTTTCCCGATTGTTGGAACAATGATCATCTGGGTGCCATTGGTGATATCAATGTATGCTACCGGCCATAACTGGTCGGCCACCTGGCTTGGACTTTATAGCCTTCTTGTTACCGGTAACGTGGATTATATTGCCCGTATCGGACTATTAAGAAAAATGGGAGATGTTCATCCCATGGTAACGGTACTGGGTGTTATCGTAGGACTGGGTTTATTTGGATTTATCGGGTTGATATTCGGCCCCTTACTGGTAAGTTATTTCCTGATACTTGTGAAAATATATATGAATGAATTTACAGACACCCCGGAGGCCAGAACCGAAAAGTTAAAAAAGGAAGATACCGAAGCCCCCGCTGATGTTTAAACGCTAATTTTGTATCACGGTAGAAAATTCTTTTTTATTATTGCAAAAACGAAAAGTATTCATGGGAATTGCAGAGGACATTTCGCAGTCAAAATTTAGGAATGAATATCAGAAAGCTGTTATCAATTTCATATACACGTATAACTGGCTGAATGAAAAAATGAAACTTTTTTTTGACAGGGAAAAGATCACGGGCCAGCAGTTTAATATTCTCCGCATTTTGCGGGGAGCGGGAAAACCCCTGTCTACCTTGCAAATAAGACAACGGATGCTTGATAAAATGAGTGATACCAGTCGTATCGTCGACCGGCTCGTTATAAAAGGATTGGTTAAAAAAAACACCTGCGCCGATGATAAAAGACTGGTAGATGTTTTAATAACAGACAAAGGAAAAAAGTTACTTGAAAAATTAGACCAGTACGAAGCTGAAATGGATGGGGTACTGGGCGCACTATCACCTGCAGAAGTAAAAACGTTGAATAGCCTGCTCGATAAAATACGTTCGTAGAATGAATAAAAGGATTAAAGTTTTTTGTTTCGCCCTGGTTTTACTGAATGTATTTAATACCTACCACGTTGCAGGCCAGGCAACGGCTAAACCAGAATTCAGGGGTGTGTGGATTGCTACCGTTGACAATATTGACTGGCCCGAACGACCTACTACCAACAGTGATGAACAACGGGCTTCATTTACCAGGCTGCTCGATATGCACCAGCGTAACGGTATTAATGCCGTAGTAGTGCAGATCCGCCCGGCAACTGACGCTTTTTATCCTTCTCCTTTTGAACCATGGAGCCAGTGGCTCACCGGTAAACAGGGCTTACCCCCGGTACCGTATTATGATCCCGTTGAGTTTATGATAACGGAAGCCCATAAACGAAAAATGGAATTCCATGCCTGGATTAATCCGTACCGGGCAGTTTTTAATACCCGGACAGCTTCACTGGCCCCCACGCATATCAGTAATATTCATCCTGAATGGTTTATTACTTATGGAGATAAGAAGTATTTTGACCCGGGCAACAAAGCAGCCCAGGCTTATGTTTGTGCGGTAGTTAAAGATATCGTGAGTCGGTACCAAGTGGATGCGATTCATTTTGACGATTATTTTTACCCTTACCCGATTGCGGGACGGGAATTCCCGGACGAAGCAGGATTTAAATTATATGGTAATGGCTTAACAAAGGCCGACTGGCGGCGAAGCAATACTGATTCTATAATAGTAATGTTGTCGAGGACGATCAGGGAGCAAAATAAGGATTGCCGCTTTGGGATCAGCCCTTTTGGCGTGTGGCGCAATGCAGATAAAGATCCCGAAGGGAGCAATACAAAAGCGGGCCCGACCAATTACGATGTATTGTATGCTGATATCTTGTTGTGGCTGAAAAATGGCTGGATCGATTATGTTGCCCCACAACTGTATTGGGAATTTGGGCATCCCGCCGCACCCTATGAGGTATTGGTGGATTGGTGGAGCAAACACACTTATGGCAAAAATTGTTATATCGGCCTGGGTACCTACAGGGCCAACAGCAATGCAGCATGGAGAGATAAAACCCAACTGCCAAGGCAAATTGAAAAAATAAGGAATACGCCTAACTTGCAGGGAATGATATTTTATAGCAGCAAATCTTTTGAAAAGAACCTGAATGGCTGGGGCGACAGTTTAAGGACAAATTATTTTAAATACCCGGCGCCGCTCCCAAAATAGGGATTATCTCAAGGTAAGCCAGGGGCAAAGCTTGCATTCTTTTTGCCTTCCAGCCAATCACAATACTCCAGGGTTCCAATCCTGATCCTTAGCGGAATTTTTGTGGCTGATTCAAACTTCCACTCCTTTTTACAAAAAAATCCCAGTTGCGAGAGGTAAAAGTTGCCAGGCAAAATATTCATGGAATAATTACCGTTGCCCCTGAGGTTTCCGGGGGTTTTTATCGAAATACCCGGGATTTTTTTAGGTGAAAATTGGCAAAAAGCCGCATTTGCCACAAAAATCATGCAAAAAAATAAAATAATCCGCTTTTGATACATAAAAAGTGAAGCTTTATTGTAAATTTACGTCGAGAATACGACCAAAATATCTGACTGCTTAAGAATAATCGGGACTAAACTAAAAGATTAACAGCATGGCATTGCATCAGAATTTACAACAAAAGCTTTTACAAAAGCTATCCCCACAGCAAATTCAGTTAATGAAATTGCTGCAGGTTCCTACTGCTATATTGGATGAACGCATCAAGGAGGAGATGGAAGAAAATCCTGCACTCGAACAGGTAGAAGAAGGTCATGAAGATGAGTTTGAACCCAAAGATGAATTTGCAGATTCAACCGAAGAATTTGAACAGGATGGAAGCGCTGAAGAATATGACAACATAGATATCAGCGAGTATGTTCATGAAGGCGATGATGACATCGGTGACTACCGGTTACGCGATGACAATTACCCCGAAAATGATGATAGCAGGGTGATCCCTCACAAAGTGGAGACAAGTTTCAACGAAATCATGCTCCAGCAACTGGGCATGCTTAAACTAAATGACAAGCAACAAAAAATCGCTGAACAGATCATAGGCAGTCTTGACGATGACGGATACCTGCGGAGGGAAATAGCTGCCATTATCGATGACCTGGCTTTCCGTCAAAATGTTGAGACCGACGAGGAGGAAATAAGTGATATTATTTTGCAGATACAGCAATTTGACCCGCCCGGTGTATGCGCAAGAAATTTGCAGGAATGTTTATTGCTGCAGTTGGAGAGAAAACTTGACCAGGGAAAAACTATTGAGCTCGCCATTAAAGTGCTTGAAAAATATTTTGACGAGTTTACAAAGAAACACTACGAAAAAATTGAAAAAGGGCTCGACCTCAACGACCAGCAGCTCAGGGAAATTATTGCCCAGATTGTAAAGCTCAATCCAAAGCCGGGAGGTACAGTAGGCGATTCCAATAAAGGAGAGAACTATGTGATCCCTGATTTCTTTATCAATAATAATAACGGAAAGCTGGAACTTACGCTTAATAGTAAGAATGCGCCCGACCTCAGGATAAGCGAAGGTTACCGGGACATGCTGAAAGATTATGATAAAGGCGCAAAAAAAGACAAGCAGCAGAAAGAAGCAATACTTTTCATTAAGCAGAAAATTGATTCGGCAAAATGGTTCATTGATGCGATAAAGCAACGCCAGAATACGTTGCTGAATACAATGGAAGCCATCATGAATTACCAGCGGGATTTTTTCCTTACAGGCGATGAAACAGACCTGAAGCCAATGATATTAAAAGATATTGCTGAAAGAACCAATCTTGATATAAGTACAGTAAGCCGGGTAGCCAACAGCAAATTTGTTCAAACAGAATTCGGTAGTTATCGGCTTAAATTCTTTTTCAGTGAAAGTTTACAGACAGACAGTGGGGAAGAAGTGAGCACAAGAGAAGTAAAGAAAATATTAACTGACCTGATCAGTGAGGAAAGCAAAAAGCATCCTTACAGCGACGAGAAACTTACAGAAATGCTCCAGGAAAAAGGTTATAACATTGCAAGACGAACGGTGGCAAAATACAGGGAACAATTAAACATACCGGTTGCCAGGCTCAGGAAAATTTTATAAGTGTAAATTTATTTTAAATCATGGATAGGGTGCTGTCGAATGGTGCGGGAAACGGGCAACAGGCTTCTGTTGAAGCTTTACCAAAAGCATGGGCAAAAATTTTTTCAGGATTTTTTTCCTATATCTTTCATCCGGTATTCATACCATTGTATATAACGGCATTTCTTCTTTATATACATCCATCGGCATTCTCAGGATTTTCCATGGCTGGCAAAAAGCAAACAATGCTGATTGTTGCTTTTAATATTGTTTTTTTTCCATTGGTAAGTGTATTGCTGCTCAAAGCTGTTGGTTTTATTGATTCGTTGTATTTGCGAACGCAAAAAGACAGGATCATTCCTTACATTGCTTCGGGCATCTTTTTTTTCTGGGCCTATCTTGTCTTCCACAAACAATCACAATATCCTTTATTACTTACTGCCTATATACTTGGAATTTTTCTTGCATCCTCTGCGGCACTTATTGCAAATATTTATTTTAAGATAAGTATGCATGCTATTGGCATGGGCAGCGTGCTCGGATTTTTTTTAGTACTCATAAGATCTAACAGCATGCTCATGACCTGGCCGTTTTGTATTGCCTTACTGGTAACAGGGTTCGTTTGTACGGCAAGGTTACTGGTGAGGTCTCATGATCAGAAAGACATCTATGGTGGATTGCTTGTTGGAATTATCACACAGGTTGCTGCCGCCATTGTAGTTATATAATTGTAAAAAGCGCCTTTCCCCTAAGCCTTGAACAGTGAGTATTTAACTGTTCAATACACAGTATTAAATACTCAATTCCTAAGTTTGTATAAATGAAGAAGCCCCGTCCAATACCGGGGCTCTTCGTTGTCCTGTAGTACCTAACAAAAAATCTTTGTCGAATATCTTTTACAGTAAATGTATTATTAAGCTTACTGATTCATCATTCATTAAAACCAACAAATAAATTGAGGGGATTTCCTATAGCTGATCGTAAAATTGCAGGGTGGCAACGTAGTTTTCTCATTATTTAAGGGTTTTCATAGTTGATACATTAGGATGTATCGTGCTGGTATATAAGCGTAATACTCAAGACTTTATTGTGTAATGCGTTATTAAAAAAAATATTTTTTTGATACAATATTTTTATAAACGTAAAGAATAAACGCAATTGTACTATAGAGCCAGTTCGTCTTTATACGAAAATTTATACTCCTTGCAGCAAAGGATTTTTAAATATGTACCGTCTAATCATTCCATGAACAAGGGATTTTTTGATCCGTTAATAAGCATAACATAACGGAGTTAATTGCAGGCAGGTTTCTACCTGCCTTTTTTTATGTAAGTTGTAAAAATCCGACAATACATTTTCCTATACCGGCCGTTCATCGTTCTGCATAAGCGATTAGTATAGAATGGATACGAAGCCATTCGCTAATTACGGAGCTTTGCTGAAAGTATAACTAATGAAACAAATCTTATCTGTTGCCCTCTTTATGTTGCTGGGCGAAATCTCAATGGCGCAGCAATTTGCAGGAGGAAAAATCTCAGCCACAATTTTGGACGACAAAAAGAAAGTTGTTGAAAATGCTTCCTCACTTCTATTAAAAGCTATTGATAGCTCCGTTGTCAAAACCGCCATTCCAGGAAAAGAAGGGCTAATAGAATTTGACCAGTTGCCTATGGGAAATTACCTGCTTCGTATTTCATCTGTTGGATATGAAGAAAAATATTCATCACTGATTACCATTTCAGAAACACAGCAGGACATTAAAGTGGGAGATATCGTGTTAACATCCCGGCACGCTGCAAACCTGAAGGAGGTGACGGTAACCGCAAAGAAACCGTTCATTCAAAAATTATCGGACCGCATTGTAGTCAACGTCGAAAACAGTATCATCAGCGCCGGCAGCTCCGCAATGGATGTACTGGAACGTTCCCCTGGTGTAAGTATTAACCAGAACGATGTGATCAGCTTAAGAGGCAAGCAGGGAGTGGTTGTGATGATAGATGGTAAACCTTCGGCGATGTCCGGTGCGGATCTTGCCAATTACCTGCGTGGACTTCCTTCTGCGGCCATTGATCGTATTGATATCATTACCAATCCTTCCGCAAAATATGATGCCGCAGGAAATTCAGGCATTATTGATATACATATGAAAAAAGATCAGCGGATGGGAATTAATGGAACATTTAATACAAGTTATGGACAAGGAGTTTATCCCAAAGCCAATGTGGGTACTACTTTTAATTACAGGAATAAAATAGTAAACATATTTGGAAACTATAATTATGGCTATCGTGTGGGATTGAATCACCTCTTCCTGGACAGGAATTTTTATGAGAACGGCGTTTACCAGGGAGGAGACCTGAAGGACAATTATTCAAAATCACCTTTTAGCACCCACACGCCAAGGTTAGGAATGGATTTTTTCCCTTCTAAAAAAACGGTTATAGGATTTGTATTGAATGGCAACTTCAATCACTACACCCGCAAAGCCATTAATAACTCGATTGTGATCAATGATCAAAAAGAAGCAGCAAACACTTTTGAATCTAACGCAACGAATAACGATCATGGAAACAACCTCGTGGGGAATATTAACTTAAAGCATGCGTTTGACAGCAGCAGGGAACTTATCGTTGATATTGATTATGGCGTTTACAAATCTTCCTCATTAACCACAAATGAGAGTAGTTACTATAACCTGGATGGATCTACCCTCAAGCCAGATTATGCACTTAATGGCGATCAAAACGGAAAACTGAAATTCAAGACTGTAAAAGCAGACTACGCCCAATCTTTAAAAAAAGCTGCAAAACTGGAAGCAGGGTTCAAAATAAGTTTTATTTCGTCGGATAATGATGCGAAATTCTATGATGTAAGCAGCGGGGTTCCGGTAATCGATGTAACTAAAACCAACCATTTTATTTATCACGAAAATAACAATGCCGCCTACCTGAACTTCAGTAAAACATTCAAAAAGTTTGATTTGCAGGTTGGTTTACGCGGCGAGCAAACCAATATTGAAACTGAACAGGAAATAGGGCACATTAAGTTTGATTCAAGCTATTTCCAGTTATTTCCAAGCGCTTTTTTTAATTATGAAATAAAAAAGGATCATAAGCTTGGCGTATCGGTAAGCAGGCGCATAGACAGGCCAGGTTATTCAAGCTTAAATCCCTTTTTGTTTTTGATTGATCCTACTACCTACGCCACAGGCCGACCGGGCCTTTTACCGCAGTTAACCTGGTCCTATGAAGTCAGCTATACATTGAAGAACCTGAATTTTGCAATTAACTACAGTCATACAAAAGACAACCAGAACATTACACTGGCGGTATTTAAAGAAGTATTCCCAAACATTCCTTCAGCGGATAATGTAACGGTGCAGGTGCCCATTAATCTTTCATCCTCTGATTATTTTGGCTTGAATGTTTCAGCACCTGTTCGTGTAAGTAAGTGGTGGCATATGTTAAACAACGCAGATTTTTATTACCAGAAATTCAATGGGAATTTCAGCGGTACACAGCTGAACCGGGGAAAACCGGCGGCCGATATAAGAACAAATAATAATTTTACTTTTAAGAAGGGTTGGACGGCAGAATTAAACGCTACATTTAACAGTGGTGGACAGGATGGCTTTATGGTTGCAGAGCCGCAATGGTCGCTCTCTGCAGGTGCACAAAAAATGATCTTAAACAATAAAGGAACCATACGATTTAATATCACGGATATATTCTGGACAAACCTGCCAAAAGCGGTGATCACGTATGATAATTATATAGAAAGATGGCATGCTGTAAGAGATACAAGAGTAGCTACACTTACCTTTACTTACCGGTTTGGAAACAATAAAGTTCAGGCGGCCAGGAGAAGAACAACGGGTTCCGAAGAGGAAAGAAGAAGAGCACAGTAAAACGTTTAATGATTAAAAGTTGAAACGATCATGTTCTTTAACTATAAAATTTTTGTATGAAAAGGCTGGTTTTTTTATTGCTGCTGGTTGCTGCCAACGCTATTTCACAAGAACCGCCACGAAAAGCTTTGATGGGATTGATTGGTAAAGCGGGTGCCGGCGGGGTGGGTGTTGACAGCCTTGTTCCCGGGGGAACATTTGCTATGTTGAAACTGCAAAAAGGAGATACACTTACTGAATTGAATGGAATAAAAATAGCTTCAATGGAAGCCTATGGGAAAATTGCCGGCCCGATCAGAACGGGCTCATCAATAGAAGCAAAGTTTATTCGCAGTAATAAAACAATTAGCGTAAAAGGGCCGGCAGTGATGCGGCCCTATGAACAATCCGATATTGCAGATATACAATATGATTGGGTAAAGTTCCGGAATGGCTTCCTGCGCACCATTACAAGGAAACCAAAAGGTAAATCCAACCTTCCCGCTATTCTCCTGGTACCTGGCTATGGTTGCGGCAGTATTGAAAATTATTCGACAAGCTATAACGGAAAACTTATCAATGAATGGATCAAGGCAGGTTATGCTGTTGTTACCATTGAAAAATCCGGTTTGGGTGATAGCTATCAATGTGAACCGTGCGGTGAGGTAGACCTTGTTACAGATATTGAAAGTTTCGACGAAGGGTATAAGTACATGGAGCAATTGCCCTTTGTAAATAAGGATAAACTTATAATATGGGGACATTCAATGGGTGGCGTAATTGCACCGGAAGTTGCAAAACGACATCATCCTAAAGCAGTAATGGTTTTTGGCGCTACGTTTAGGCCATGGAGTGAGTTTTTGCTTGAAATGCACAGGATACAAAAACCTTTGCTGGAAAATTTCACCTACCTGCAAACCGAAGAATTTATCAGGACGATCCAGAAAATTTATTACGAATTTTTTGTGTTGAAGAAGAACAGGGAGCAATTATTAGCGATTCCAGAGTATAGGAACCTCGTAGTAAGTGAGCTTACATATAAGGAAGGTAGCAATGATATGTGGGGCCGTCACTGGAGATACTGGCAGGAGCTGGACTCATTGAACCTCGCCCAAAGCTGGCAGGCACTGAATTGTCCTGTTTTGATTGTTCATGGTGAAACGGATTATGAACAATGCAGTAAAGCAGAGCCATTGTTAATGCAGCAATGTGTTAATGCAGCGCATCCGGGCAATGCAACAGTGATTGTAATACCAGCGCTTGATCATTTTATGATGAAGAGCGCCACCTGGGAAGAAGCCAGGGATAATTTCAATAAACAACAATACAATAAAGGAAATTTCAATTACCAGATTGCCGTGGAAACGGTGAAATGGTTAAATCAGCATATCAATTAAGCACACTGTAAATAAACACGAATTCGTGTTTATTGTTCTTTATGAAGTTTGCTTAACAATGTAAGATGAGGCTGAAGGTGTACAAGCGTATTCTTCCTGAAAAATTGTTTTACATGTTTATAAAAATGGCTGTAGTCGTAGTAGCCATATACTTTATAATCAAAACCAACAGGATCTTTTACCAGGCTCGCTACGGCTTTTCTTATCCGCATTATTTGCAGGGTCTTTTTGCTGCTCAGGCTTGTAGTTATTTCAAAGTAACGCTGTAGTGTACGTGCCGACAGGCCATATTGCCTGGCAAGATCCTGGATAGAAACGGTAAAATCATTATTTGCATCACAATTGCTTAAGATTTCAGAAACTATTTTTATAGGATTGGCAGCTGTTGAAGAATTTTCAAGGATCGTGGCAAAATACCGGTTCAGTATTTCAACCCGTTCTGTAAAGCCCGGGGCGGCTTTTATTTTTTCAATGATTGATTTATCAATTAAATAACTCAGTGGGAAAATTGATGCTTTGTATTCGGAGAAATTTATTTTCTTTTCAAGTATAACAGGCGATATCTTAAACTTTATTCCAAAAATAATATTCCCGGGCTGGTGGTAGCATTCGATCGAAAGATGTCTTGGTAAAAAGCCATCCGTTTTCATGGTGGTTTTTTCATCGCCAACCTGCATGATAAATGGAGAACCAAGATTTAAGAGGTATGTATAACCAATATTTGGAAACAGGATGTCAGAAAAGCCATTAGGATACTGTTCCCATAAGTGATCAAATTTTGTTTCCCAGAAAAAATCGATTAGGTGTGCGAGGCCTTGTGGTGGCTTTACACGATTGTAGTTTTTTTCAAAATGTTCAATATCAAAAAACTCGGTGTGCTGCATTATGGATTCAGTATAATCACACCTCTTGCAGTAGGGTGTTCAACACAATGATAAGGAATCTGGATCTGTATAGGCGTAGCGGCAGTAGTGTCGGGCTTGAAATAATAAAAGGAATCTGGCTGGATCGTGACTTTTGCCATAGTAAAAGTATCATCGCTCACAATTGAATGAGCGATGCCGGAATGATTTAAGAAAGTAAAGGATGAGCCATTTGCTTCCGTTACTATGTTTGGCGTAAACGAACTGTCTCCTATCTCTATATAATGAGTTGGAAGCTGACCGCCCTGCGGATTATAGGTATTATCCTTATTACAGGCATACACGGCAACAACAATCATTGCCAGTATAAAATAGAACAGCCTGTTTTTCTTCATAAATTATTATTGCGGGCCGAATTTAGTAAAAAAACGCAAGAATTTCAGGCTGAAAGCGGTCAATATGAGATAATCTTTTTTATTAATGAATAACTGGTTCTTAACCTGTTCAGCTAACCGTACCCGGAACCCTTTATAACACGATTTTACCATACACCAGATGCTGGTCGTTTGAATGCGTACCGCAACAATCGTTAAACGGCTAATTTTTTATAAAATGATAGGTGCCCTGTTTTAAGAGTGGGTGCTGACCTTTTAATTCCTTTTCTTCCACAGTTAAACTGAGGTCTTCGAAAAATACCTCCAGTGCAGTTGGATCAAAACGGAACTCAAAATAATTGTCATCCTTATTAGTTAAAGTAAAAACGGCTGTTTTTTCAGGTGCAAATTCAAAGAGCAACACAATACTATCTGCCTGCTGTTTGGGAAAAGTAATCACGCCGCTTTTATTTGTCATCCCCTCCAGCTGATTATTGCCGGATTTCACAATAGCATATACACTCGACAGGAAGAACTGATTTTCTTCGATGATTTTTATAGTAATAAGATCCGCGGCTGTTTGTTTGCTGCTGATCAGTGAGAAACTCTGTCCTGTGGGTTTTGGACTGTTTAATACAACTTTATTATCCTTTAATTTCCAGCTACCCTGGCCGCTCCGGTCCAATGCACCATAAGAAAAGAAAAATTCAAAAGTTGAATCTTCGTTTAGTTTAAATCCCGACGCGGTTTCCATTACACCACGCAAATAGTATTCGCCGCTTATTGTGGCTGTTTTTTGTGCTTCCATGTTAAATGATAATGTTGATATTAAAAATATAAATATGATTTTTTTCACATGGCAAAGTAACAGGGCATTGATTTAACAGGGATGAAGCAATTAATAAACGGTAATTGCTGATTTGTAAAGGGAAGTTTTAAACGCGGAAGATGCAAAGGCGCGGGCAATTCAAAACTTAGCGTCTTTACAACCCTGCGGATGAAAAGCCGGGTAAAGAGATGCAGTACAAGTGAGTGACACAACGATGCTGAGTAGCGCTGAAATGCTGACTAAATAAATATTTTCCCCACAGTCTTTCAGCCTCACCTGCCCGATTCGTACCTTTGCAGAATGCCGAAATATTTAGACGAACTGAACGAAAGACAAAGAGAAGCCGTGCTTCACAAGGATGGACCGATCATGATCATAGCGGGAGCCGGAAGCGGGAAAACAAAAGTGCTTACTACAAGGATCACTCATTTGATGGCGGCCCACGGCATTGATTCCTTTAACATACTTGCACTTACCTTTACCAATAAGGCGGCGGCTGAAATGAAGGAGCGGGTGGAACGTACACTGGGCAACACTGAAGCAAGGAATTTATATATCGGCACATTTCACAGTGTATTTGCCAGGATATTAAGGACCGAAGCACCCAAGATCGGTTATCCCTCACATTTTACTATCTATGACACAGAAGATGCAAAGAGTGTATTGAAAACAGTGATCAATGAACTGAACCTGGATGATAAGCAATACAAACCTTCTGCAGTATACAATCGTATTTCTTCGGCAAAGAACAGCCTGGTTGGCCCGGCTGAGTATGCACTTGACTATATGTTGCAACAGGAGGATGCCCGGGCTAACCGGCCGATGATGGCGCAGATATATGAGGCATACAGCCAGCGTTGTTTTAAAAACGGGGCGATGGATTTTGATGACCTGTTGTTTAAAATGTATATCCTTTTAAAAAATTTCCCGGAGGTACTCAGCAAATACCAGCGCAAGTTCAAATACATTATGATCGATGAGTACCAGGATACCAATCCTGCTCAATACGAGATCATAAAACTGCTCGGTGCCATGCATGAAAATGTTTGTGTGGTGGGAGATGATGCACAAAGTATTTATAGTTTCCGCGGTGCTACTATTGAGAATATCCTGCAGTTTGAAAAGGACTACGATGATGTTAAACTGGTTAAACTGGAGCAGAACTACCGTAGCACAAAAAATATCCTGAACGTAGCTAATGAGATCATTGGCAACAATAAGGGGCAGATCAAGAAAACACTTTTTACAGATAACGGTGAAGGAGAGAAGATAAATCTTGTACGGACAATGACCGACAATGATGAGGGAAAAATGCTGGCAGATAAAGTGCAGGAGCTGAAATTGCGCAATCATTTTTTCAATAAGGATTTCGCTGTTTTGTACAGGACAAATGCGCAAAGCCGCAGCTTTGAAGAAGCATTGCGCCGCATGGGTATTGCATACCGCATTTATGGTGGCATGAGCTTTTACCAGCGCAAGGAAATAAAAGATTTTATTGCCTACCTGAGGCTTGTTGTGAATCCAAGAGATGAAGAGGCTTTAAAGCGTATCATTAATTTTCCTGCAAGAGGAATTGGTAAAACTACGGTTGACAAGGCCATCTTGCTTGCCAATGAAAAAGGAGTAACTGTATGGGAGATCATTTCCAGTGCAGCCTTGTATGGTTTCAGGAGCGGCACGCTGGAAAGCCTGGACAATTTTGTTACCACGATCAAAATGTTCCAGAGTGAACTGGAAAAGAAGAATGCATACGACCTTGCGATCATTGTGGGAAAGAGCACCAATATAGTAAAGGAATTATTCAATGATAAAACAACGGAAGGGCTTGCACGCTATGAGAACGTACAGGAATTATTGAATTCTATCAAGGAATTTACGGAAACACCTTCCAGTATAGAAGATGGCGAGGTAGGTGATAAAAGTCTTGCTGCCTATCTTCAGCAGATCGTATTGTTAACAGATGCCGATGATGACAAAAAGAATTCAGATGTGGTAAAACTGATGACGATACATGCAGCAAAAGGATTGGAATTCCCGGTAGTATTTGTAGGTGGTTTGGAAGAAACACTTTTTCCCAATGCTATGAGCATTAATACGAGAGAAGAGCTGGAAGAAGAGCGAAGATTATTTTATGTGGCCATCACAAGGGCAAAGACAAACCTTTATTTAAGTTATGCAAATGCCCGTTATCGCTTTGGACAATTGCAACAAAATGAGCCCAGCCGTTTTATAGATGAGATTCCGGAAGAACACCTTGATCGCAGTTATGCAGGAGTTGCCGCAAGAAATAACGCTACCACAGGCTGGGGTATGGGTAGTGCATTTGAAAAAATGCACCGGGGTTTTGAGCCTGCTACAAAAAGAACGGAAGTTAAAAAGCCTTCTTATGTTACGGCAGCTTCAAGGCCACAAACAAAAGAACATGTTCCGTCAGACAATTTTGTTGCCAGTAATATGAATGACCTGAAAGAAGGTAATAAAGTAGAACACCAGAAATTCGGCTATGGTGAGGTAGTGAAACTGGAAGGTGCATCTCACAATCCCATTGCTACAATAAATTTTGAAATAAACGGGGAGAAGAAGATTATGTTGAATTATGCGAAACTGAGAATAGTTTCTTAAAAAGGTTTAGTAGTTTAGGGTTTTAGAAGTTTAGTTGTAAAATACTTCACAAAATCTGCTTAGAAATCTAAACCTCTAAACTTTTAAACCTGTATTAATGTTTAGCGTAATAAAGCATCCTCCCTACTTCCCCAAATACAAATTCTTTTCCATCGGCTTTATAAGTCTGAAATTCCCAGGCATATTTATCTGTAATCACCTGTATATTACCGGGGCTAAAAATTATTTTACAAGACCATGATTCTGTAACATCAGTTTTGTAACAAACGACCCGTCCCATTGCAGACCCGATAGCGTCACCAGGAAAAATATCGATGGATTTAATAATAACGGCATCACTGTCTATAGTACCCGCAAGTGCCTGTCTCCTGTAAACAATCCATTTCCCTTCCAGCTTTTTCTGATCCACATTGACAGGGGTACTGATATTCTCTGTTTCAACGGTAAGTTTTCCCAGTGTTTCATAATAGAACTGTTGCTTTTTGTGCAATTCTTTAAGATTTTCTCCGTCGTCCAACACCAGTTTCTCCTTATCCAGTGATCTTATTATGTACTCGTCGCCTGCAGCAATAAGATTATAAGGAGGTTCAATAAAAGCATCACCTCTCATGGTCATGCGCATACTCGTCGCATCTCTTATTTCTACTTTATTGCTATCGAAACGGAGTAGCAGGGTGTCGGAAAACCCAACAGGCTGTTTTGTTTTGATGGAAGTTCGTTTAACTTCCTGCCATTTGCCGTCCAGCTGACCAATGGAATAATACGCTGCTCTTGGCGGCGGCTGTATTTGCATGGGCGTTACTCCTTTACGGGCAGGCTTTTGTGCAGATGCAGTCAATACGATTGCTATTGATATTAAAGACAAAATTAATTTTGGCCGCATAACCAGGGGATTTGTATAAAAATAGCATATTTATGCTTATTTATCAAGCTGGTACCTGAACTATAACAACGCTTTTAAATTTTCGAGATTAGAAAATTTACAACCGGTTTAAGCGTTTAATACACGGTGAAGACCATATTTTCCCGTGATATGAGTTAATTTTGTGAGATAATAAAAAGTGTAATTATGATCAAGACAGGAAATCCAATTATTAGTATATATACCGAGATGACGCCCAACCCGGAAACGATGAAATTCGTGGCAAACAAGCTACTTTATCCCGGGAAGAGCATTGATTTTCCTGATGAAGCGAGCGCAAAACCGTCATTACTCGCACAGGAATTATTCAGTTTCCCGTTTATCAAATCTGTTTTTATAGCAAGCAATTTTGTTACGCTCACCAAAACAGGCGAAACAGAAGACTGGCAGGACATCATTCCGACGATCAAGCAATTCTTAAAAGAATATCTCGAAGAGGGAAAGCCTGTTGTGAACGAGGAAGAGGTTGCAACTATGAAAACAGAAAGCAGCAACGAAGTAAGTGCAGATGATGACGATGTGGTAAAACGTATAAAGGAATTGCTGGAAAATTATGTAAAGCCTGCGGTAGAAATGGACGGTGGTGCGATACAATTCAAAAGCTATGAGCATGGAAAAGTGAACCTGATGCTGCAGGGAAGTTGCAGTGGTTGTCCATCTTCCATGATAACATTGAAAGCTGGTATTGAGGGAATGATGAAGAGGATGATTCCTGAAGTGAAAGAAGTTGTGGCTGAAGCAGAATAATACGAATTTATAAATATCTGAAGGCACCCCAAAGGGTGCCTTTTATTTATCCAGGTTCCTGTCAACCTTATTTTCAATAACAGGTACAGTTTTCAGGTAAGCATAAATGGCTTTCACTTCTTTGTCGGTTAAGTTGCTATATGGCTGCATGGGATAACGCAGCGCATGGCTGCCATCAGGAAGCAAGCCGGCTTTAACAGCAGCCACAAATTGTTCTTCAGTCCAGTTGCCAATCCCGGTGTTCTTATCCATCGTAATGTTTAAACTAAAAATCTTTTTTCCTTCCTCATTATACATTCCATTGCCACCCGCGAAATAGCCAGGGGATTTTTCAGGATTGTAGTAATCATTTTTCGCAAAGTCTTTTGAATGGCAGGCATAACATTCGTATTGATAGCAGGCTATGTACTTTCCCCATTTAACCATATCAGTTGTATCAGGTTCGGGTATGGGACCAGTTGGATAATCAAAAGCCTTCATAGCTCCAATCGTTACTAAAAATTTAGTGAGAAAAGACGGCTTTGAGGGCGGCATGCGGTTTGGTTCCGGCTGTACCCAGTTATTATCAGAACGTAAAAAAGATACAATGGAATATAAATCTTCATCGGAAATGTGTATGAGTTTGGGCATATAGGGAGGAATATATTGCCCGTCGGGCTTCACACCGGTGCGAAGTAAATAAATGATATCTGCATCGCTCCAGTTGCCAATGCCTGTATTTTTATCCTGCGTTATATTCGCTGTATAAATTTTTCCGAATTGCGGAGCTTCCGTTAACTCTTTGCCTGAGAATTTTTTTGTATCGTTATTATAATGGCAATTCCGGCAAAGCATGGAAGCGAGTTTTGCGCCACGTTCTACCCGCTCCTTTGTATGATCAAATTTCACCGTTATTTTCTTTACCTCGTATTTTGGAATGCTCCTCATAGAAATATAAGCGGCAAATATGCCAACGAATACAACCAGTATCAACACAATGACCAGGGATACTTTGAAAAATTTTCTCATGATAAAAAATTGTAAATAAATATAACAATCAATGTGAAATAATCCAACAATTGATTGCAATAGATACATCACTGAATCAGTAGGAATGTTCCGACCGCCATTATGCACCGCTCTATCGCATATATTACCAACGGTTAAACTTAATTGTTATAAATTGTATCTTTTTTAAGTATGAGCTTTTTCGAAATATTCCACCAGTTCTTTGTTGATCTTACCAACACAAGGTGGTATGAATACCTTGCTGTATTTTCAGGTATAGCCAGTGTATGGTTTAGCCGTAAAGAAAGTATACTTACATACCCGGTTGGATTGCTAAACACCATTATCTACATATATATAAGCGTTAAAGGACATTTGCTGGGAGAAGCTACTGTAAATTTCTATTATACCGTGATGAGTATAGTTGGTTGGTACATGTGGTATAAGAAAAATGAAAGGCATGAAGTAATCCTGCATATAAGTTTCTCGGATAAAAAGGAATGGCTGGCCCAGGTTGCTTTTTTTCTTTTCTTTTATGTAAGTATTTTTCTTGCACTCACCTATTTTAAACAAGCCTTTTTTGAGGGCGTCATTCCCTGGGCAGATGCCTTTGCATCTGCAACAGCGTTTACCGGCATGTGGTTGATGACGAAGAAAAAAGTAGAAAGCTGGTACTGGTGGATATTAACCAATATAGCGTCTATCCCGTTATATTTTGTAAAGCACTATGTTTTTACCAGCGTTTACTACCTGGTATTATTGATCTTTGCATTCTGGGGTTTGGAGGAATGGAGAAAAAGAGCGCTTGCAAATAAAATAGCAGGATGAAGAAAGGGTTGGTTATCGGAAAATTTTTACCACTTCATAAGGGCCATTTAGCTCTTATAGAATTTGCACTTCAACATTGCGAGCAACTAACCGTCCTTGCCTGTTACTCCGACCAGGAAATTATTCCCGGCGAAACGAGGCTTGAATGGCTAAATGAAAGTTTTGCCACTAATAAACGCATTTCAAATATCGGATTTCCTTACAAAGAGCATGAATTGCCTAACACATCGGTTTCATCAAAAGAAACAGCATTGCTTTGGGCCAGGGCAATTTCAACAAAAATCGCTTCAATTGATGTTGTTTTTTCTTCCGAACCTTATGGTGATTACCTTGCAGGATATTTTAATTGCAAACATTTGCTGTTTGACCAGGAAAGGAAAATATTTCCGGTAGCTGCTTCACAAATAATGAATGATCCTTTTCTGTACTGGGATTTCCTGGCGGATGCAAGCAAACCATTTTTTGTAAAAAAGATCGCTATTGTGGGAACTGAATCTACAGGAAAGACAACAATTGCAGAAAAACTTGCAAAGTTTTTTAATGCAGGTTTTCTTCATGAAACTGCAAGAGAAATAGTTGAAGAAACAGAAGCTTGTACCTTTGAAGATCTCGGGGCAATTGCAAAACTCCAGGCCGAAACAATATTGCAAAGGTTAAAGACGGCAAATAAATTTTTATTTGTAGATACTGAATTGAATATTACAAAATCATACAGTAGTTTTCTTTTTCAGAAAGAATTGATTGTTGAGGATTGGATAGAGGCTGCAAATAAATTTGATCTTTATTTATATCTTGAAAAGGATTGTCCCTTTGTACAGGATGGTACAAGACTGAATGAAACAGAAAGGAATAAACTGGATAATAGTCACAGGAAGCAATTTGCAAAGACAGGAATTCATGTTATTTCGATAAATGGTAATTGGGAAGAAAGACTGAATAGTTCGGTTGATATCATAAAGCATAATTTTAAATTAAACCAGGCATGAGTTATTGTAAAGCAATCCCCAATATTAAAGAATCGGACAGGGAAGTCCATAAGGAATATCATGACAAACATTATGGCTTTCCCATTGAAAGTGATGATGAATTATTCTGCCGGTTAATATTGGAGATCAACCAGGCAGGACTTAGCTGGACAACGATCTTAAAAAAACAACAAGGATTCAGGAAAGCATATCACAATTTTAGTATTAAAAAAGTAGCAGCTTATAAAGAAAGGGATTTCAACAGGCTGATGAATGACGAAGGCATTATCAGGAACCGCCTGAAAATAAACGCAGCAATAGAAAATGCTAAATCAATCATTGCCATTCAAAAAGAATGGGGCTCATTTAAAAACTGGATTGACAAACAACATCCATTGTCAAAAGAGGAATGGGTAAAGCTGTTTAAAAAGACTTTCCGGTTTACAGGTGGTGAAATTGTAAATGAATTCCTGATGAGTACGGGCTATTTGCCGGGAGCTCATGAAGAAAGTTGCGCCATATACAAAAAGGTAATTAAAGCAAAACCTGCCTGGAACAAAAAGTGAAAATGATTAAAAAAGTTGTAATAATAGGCCCGGAGTCAACAGGCAAAAGCATGTTGAGTGAGCAACTGGCGTCTCATTTTAAAACGCAATGGGTGCCCGAGTACGCCAGGGAATTTTTAGAAACATACGGCACTGATTATAGTTTTGAGGACTTGTATAAAATTGCGCAGGGACAGCTGAAAAACGAGGAGGAAGCCATACTTAAGTTCCCGGGTTTATTTCCAAAAGCGGATCTTATTTTTATTGATACAGATATGTACGTCATAAAGGTTTGGAGTGAATTCGTATTTAATAGTTGCGACAATCGTGTGCTCCATCAAATTGCTAACAGGAAATATGACCTGTACCTACTTTGCAATACAGATATTGAATGGGTAAAAGATTCGCTCAGGGAATACCCGGATTTAATAACCAGGGAAAAATTATTTCATCATTACAAGGATGCGATGATCAACCAGCAGGTGCCGTGGGTGGAGATAAAAGGCGGATATGAAGAGCGGTTTGCGGTGGCGGTAGAAGCAGTAAATAAAATACTCTAAACGGGAAATATTGTTGTGTAAATCTCCAACGATTTATTTTGGATTGCTTTTTTGTAAAACCTCCGGATTTTTTTTATTTATCAGCTCACCTATATCAACATCATCTTCCAGGTTATTCATTTGTTGCAGCAACCTTGCAGAACGCATCGCTACATAACGGCTTAATGGTTTTACGGTATACCGTTTCGGGTTAGGAAGACAGGCGGCGATCATAGCTGCTTCTGAACGGGTAAGATTTTTTGCATCCTTATTAAAATAATTTTTTGCAGCCGCCTGCACACCATAGATGCCCGGGCCCATTTCAGCAACGTTCAGGTAAGTTTCAAGTATTCTTTCCTTACCCCAGATCTTCTCTATCATGAACGTAAAATAAACTTCGAGTCCTTTCCTGAAATAACCGCCATGCTGCCATAAGAAAACATTTTTTGCCGTTTGTTGGCTGATGGTGCTGGCGCCTCTTGTTTTGGCCGGGTGTTTTTCATTGTACTTCATTGCTTTCTTTATCGCCTTAATATCAAATCCATCATGATCAGGAAATAACTGGTCTTCGCCTGCCATCACAGCCAGTTTGATATTGCGGCCCATATTGTCGTAAGCAATATAATCTCTTTTTAACCCATCACCGGTGATGATACTTCCCAACTGTGTAAGCGTAACTGGTGGGTTTAGCCATTTACAAAAAAGAATATACACGAACTGAAGCAGCAACATCCATAGGAATATTTTTTTGAGTATCCTGAATAGCTTCCATCCTTTTTTTTCTTTTGTCTTAGTAGCCATGTATAAAACTGGGAATAAAAAATGCGCAGTTTATTTTTTGTCCGGGGATAATTTCATGTATTCAAGCCGGTACTTTTTTTTACCGATGACAATTCCTTTACCTCCCGACTTCATTAAAAGGTAACCAATGCCCGCCAGACCGGCGGAAGCAATCATTAATTCGGGACTGAACTTTTTTGGTTCAAAAAGATAATATACGCCGCTTGCTACAGTTAATAACAATCCTCCGCCAAACAAGGCAGCGCCGCTTCCCTGTACATTAAAACCCCGTTTTTCCTTTTGTCCTATCCTTTTAATGTCCCTGTAATCATACTTATAACTGTAACTTCCTAACGTATCATCCAGGTAAGTCCCAAACTGCGTGATCATTTTCCTTACCGCAAATTCCTTCAGAAAAATTGTATCATCATGGATACTTGTTATCAATGCATTTCTGTATACGCCGGTATTTGTTTCAAATTCAATCTGGGTTCCCTGGTAGTAAGAGCGGATCGTTTTATTTTTTTTCTTTAAAATAATGAAATCCGAAGGCTGTGCATACGACACTGTGGAGACCGATAAGAATATGAGAAGGAAACGAAACATTTATAAGAAAATTAGCCTGTGATTTATTTTTTTGTCAAAAGTACGCCAATCATCAAAGCCAGGCCAAACAGCAAAAACAAAGAGCCTGATATCTTATTGATGATGGCAATATTCCTGTCATTTAATTTTTTTCTCAGCTTACCCGCCAGGTTTATTTTTAAAAAATCCGCAGACATATTCAGTAAAAGGCATATTGAGAAGGTAACAATTCTTTCGTTATTCGTATATGCGTTGGCGATCGTTTTGGTAGTTGCTGCAAACCATAAAGCGATTACACCCGGGTTAAGTGTATTGATCAGGAAGCCGGTAATAAAAAGGCCTGCATGAGTGGTAGCGCCGATTTTTACACCCTTGTCGAGTTCTTCTTTTGTATGGTATTTCTTAAAGAAAAGATAATAAATGCCCAATGCTACCAAAAATAATCCCCCCGTTATTCCAATTGGTTTTTTGTAGGTTATGAGCGTTGTAAAAGAGCTACTGAAAAAGTTCGCGGTCACCACCCAAAAGATATCACTTAGCCACACCCCGCCAATAAAGTAGAAGGCGCTCACCAGGCCATAATTAATACGCAGCTTAATAATCTTGAAAATCACAGGGCCAACTGAAAATACCAGGGCAAGTCCTAATAGAAATCCTGATAAGATGGCGTCTGTCATTCAATAATATTTGAATTGAAATTAGTTCTTTAATCTAACTGAATATTGAGAATTGAATATTGGGTATTGAATATTATTTCAATGTTCAATATTTCAAAGGGTTATTTAAACACTTTTTCAGTTTGTAAAAAATTCTCCCATTCCTCCAAATTCTTTCCCTTCAAAACTCTTGGGAATTTATGTTGCCCGCCAAGCTTACCCTTTGCATTCATGAAATCCATGAAGATCTGCTCAGGCAGCACGACAGCTTCAACAGCTTTTAAGGCATGTTTGCGCTCAACCTCGTAATCATCATTCAAAACTTTTAGTTTGGCATCGATAATATCGGCAATTCTTTTTGCGTCGATCGGGTCATCGGAGCCAATGTACCATCTATGTGCAAAGAAAGTTCCGTGTGGTACTCCCGCTACGGTAAACTCCGGAATAAATACGTTGAGCTCCTCGGCGGCCATTTCAATTGCCTTGGTCATATTGTCAACACTCAGGTGTTCTCCAACAAGGCTTAAAAAATGTTTGGTACGTCCTGTTATAATAATCTCACTTTTTTCTTTATCCATTAACCTGATCGTATCTCCTATAGCATACCGCCATGCCCCGGCATTGGTGCTTATCAGGATGGCGTAGTCCTTATCCTCTTCTATTTCGTGTATCATGTATGCTTCCGGGTTATCAGACATGTTTCCTTCGCTGTCGAAATTATTTTCATCAAATGGTACAAACTCAAAGAAAATATTATTATTGAGTGCGAGCTGCATGAAATTCGTATCCTGGCGGTTTTGGTAGGCCAGAAAGCCCTCGCTGGCCAGGTAGGTTTCAATATAAGTGATCGGCTTTCCCAGCAATTTCTCAAATCCCTTTTTATAGGGTTCCATGGCAACACCGCCATGTACATAAAATGCCAGGTTGGGCCATAGTTCGTGAATATTGTTCAGGTTGTATCGCTGGATAATCTTTTCAAGGCATAATTGCAGCCAGGCAGGAACTCCTACAATAAATCCAATATCCCAATTGGGCGCATTTTCCACCACCTCTTCCAGTTTTTTATCCCATTCCCGTTCTTTTGCGATCTTTTTCCCAGGTTTGTATAAGCCAAGGCCCTGGAACCAAAATGGAATGTTTTTTTGCTGGATACCACTCAGGTCGCCGGCATAATAAGTCGGCCCTTTTTGTAATTGGGTACTTCCGCCAAGCATCAGCCAGCCCTTGCCGATGGCACTTTTAGGAACATGCTCATAACGGGTAAGGCTAAGCAGCTGTTTAAAGCTGGTGATGACATTGCTTCGAATCAAATCCCTGGTAACAGGGATGTATTTGCTGGAAGCATCGCTGGTTCCACTACTGAGCGCAAAATATTTTATGACACCCGGCCAGCATACATCGGGCGTGCCTTCCAGGGTTTTATACCACCAGTCGTTATAAATTTTATTATAATTATATGTAGGGACTAATTGTTGGAACCGTTTGCCGGGATGCCTGCTTAACAATACCTCATCAAACTTATATTTCTGGCCAAATTGGGTAAAACGGGCCTTCCGCAGCAGTTTTTTCAGCACCTTTAATTGCTGCCTTCGGGGATCACTTACCGGCAGGTTAAGCGCTTTTGCAAGTGATTTAGGAAGTTTAATATCAAAAATGGCCATCTACGGGGTTATTTGAGAAAGACAAATATAAAATTGATAATTGACAATTGACAATTGATAATGCCTCAATTTAAGATTTGGAGGATGAACGGATTAATAGCTTTACACCGTTCAAAACCCATAATTTCCCAATCTCCAAATCATCAAATCTCCAAATCGAATTAATTTCCTACGTTTGCGCCTACAAAAAACGATCTATATGAAAAAATTCTTCCTGTCGCTTGTACTTGGTATAAGCCTTTTTAAAGCCAGTGCTGATGAAGGTATGTGGCTGCCTATGCTGCTGGGCCAGCAGGTTTATGATGATATGGTGAAAAAAGGATTGAAACTCACCAAAGAACAATTGTATTCTATCAATAAATCATCGCTTAAGGATGCTATACTGATTTTTGGTGGTGGCTGTACGGGTGAAATTGTAAGCGACCAGGGATTGATATTTACCAATCACCACTGCGGTTATGGTGCTATCGCCAACGCCAGCAGTGTAGAGCACAACTACCTGAAGGACGGATTTTACGCATTCAATAAAGACCAGGAAATCCAAAGCCAGTTAACGGTTCAGTTTCTCGACAGGATCGTAGACGTTACCAAAGAAGTAGAAGAAGCTGTAAAAGGTTTAGCATGGGCTGACCGTGTGAAAAAAATGCCGGAGGTATACAAATCACTTACAGATAAAGTAACTGATAAGGAAAACGGGCTGAGAGGCCAGGTGTACAGCATGTTCAAAGGCAATCAATACCTGATGTATGTATATAAAGTATACAGGGATATCCGTCTTGTAGGTGCTCCGCCTGAAAGTGTTGGAAAATTTGGTGGTGATACGGACAACTGGGAATGGCCACGCCACACCGGTGATTTTTCTATTTTCCGCGTTTATGCCACAAAAGAGGGTAAGCCTGCAGATTTCAGCAAGGAAAATGTGCCTTTAAAGCCAAAACATTTTTTACCGGTAAGCCTTAAAGGAATTAAGGACGGCGATTTCACAATGATCTATGGATACCCGGGCGGCACCAACAGGTACGAAACGAGCAATGGCGTAAAGCTTAAAAATGAAGTTGAAAATCCCGCATTGGTAGCGTTAAGGGATATGCGCTTAAAAAATATGCATGAGCAAATGATCAAGGATCCCGCTGTAAAACTGAAACTTGCTTCAAGTTATGCGAGCATTGCCAACTACTGGAAATTTTTTGATGGTGAAACAAAACAACTGATCAAATTCAAGACCTACGACCAGAAAAAAGCATACGAGGAAAAATTTACCAACTGGGCAAAAGGAAAAGCTGACTACGAAAATATTTTTGCCGAGTATCAAAAGAATTATGATGCATGGACGCCATATAGTAAACACCGCCAGTATATTAATGAAGGCATTTTGGGTTCACCGTTAGCAGCATTTGCAGCAACGCTGATCTCATTTGAAGCTGCCATTGTAAAAACAGGCTCAGGTGGCTCGGGTGAGGATATCAAAAAGGAAGCAGAGAAAGCAGATAAAGCACGTAAGGCTTTTCTTGAGTCGGAAGACAAACCCAGCGATCAAAAAATACTTGCAGCGGTAGCAATGGCATTTTATAATGATATCGATAAGAGCCAACACCCGGTTGGATTTTACGAAAAATTAAAAGGCACTTATGGTGATCTGAAAGATGACGCCACCTATAAAAAGTGGGCTGCTGATGTTTTTGCAAACACGATCATATTTGATGATGCAAAATGGGCTGCTTTTATAGCGGCACCGGATGGCGGGACACTACAAAATGATCCTGCGTTTGATTTTGCAGGAACTTTTGTGAAAAATTACAATACCAAGTATGCGCCTTTGTATACCACGTTTGTAAACAGGAACAATGAACTGGGTCGCAGCTACCTCAAAGGAGTAATGGAAATGAATCCTACAGCTGTTAAAAAAATGTACCCTGATGCAAACTTTAGCATGAGGGTTAGTTATGGTAAAGTGAAGAGCTATAACCCAAGGGATGCAGTGCACTACGATTATGTAACAACCAGCAAAGGGTTGCTTGAAAAATATGTTGCAGGTGATTATGAATTTGACCTTCCTGCAAACCAGATAGAATTGTTGAAGAAAAAAGATTTTGGACAATATATCGATAAAAGCAGGAATGACCTGGTGATTGGGTTCATTACAACAGATGATATTACCGGGGGTAATAGTGGCAGCCCGGTAATGGACGGAAATGGCAACCTGATCGGACTTGCATTTGATGGCAACTATGAAGCATTAAGCCATAAGATCGCATTTGATAAGGATCTCAACCGCACTATTTGCGTGGATGTACGTTATGTATTGTGGTGCATCGATAAATTGGGTGGGGCTAAGAACATCATTGATGAGCTGAAGCTGGTGAAGTAATAAAGAGGAAGTTAATAAGGAAGGGTTGATAGGGTTAATACCGGTGACAATGTTGATTGCGTGAATGCGCTTTATCAAACTTGTATCCGGTTAAACTTTATCAACCTTTTATTTTTAGTATATTTGCGCCAATGAGACTTTTGTCAATCATATGCTGTTTATATTTCATTACACTTTCATGCGCCCCATGTTTGTGTGATGATATGATGGCCGGCAACAGCACAGAACAACATCATTCGTCATCCACAGAAGGTCATCACAAAGATATTTGCACACCCTTTTGTTCCTGCTCCTGTTGTATTACTACAGGTTTCTTTTATCAAAAAAATATGCAGGTACCTGCCGTAATAACAACGGCAGGAATTAAAATCTATCATTCTTTCACGCAGGATTTTTCTTCCTGCAGCATCCATAATATCTGGCAGCCTCCCCGTTTTGTTGTTTGATAAATCAAATTTTCTTCGCATAGCGGTTTATTAACTGCTTACATTTTCGTTTATTCAACAACAGATATTATGATAAAAACTATTTTTCTGGTGATGGTTTTGTGCATTCATTTTTTTGCACAAGGCCAGGATTCCACAGGTATCGTAATTAAAGATATTAAAACCGAAAAGCCATTACCCGGCGCCACTATTCATTTTACAGAACTTAACCAAACTATTATTGCAAATGACAGCGGCTTTGCAGATTGTAAAATTATTCCTCCCGGTACCTATACCGTAGCAATTAATAACATTGGTTATTCGCCGGTACTTGACACAATTGTTTTTCCATTGACGAATAATAATATGATAATTGCAATGGTTGTTAGCGAGGAGGAAGACATGGAAGCGGTAATTATTTACTCAACACGAACAAGCAGAACGATTGAAAATACTCCTACAAGGGTTGAAACAATTGATGAGGAAGAAATCGCAGAGAAATCAAATATGCGGCCTTCGAATGTTGCTATGTTGTTACATGAAAGTACCGGCCTCCAGGTACAGCAAACCTCAGCTACTTCAGGAAATTCCAGCATACGTGTGCAGGGATTAGACGGAAGGTATACACAGCTTTTAAAAGACGGCTATCCGAATTTTGGAAATTTTGCAAGTGGGTTGAGTATCCTGGAAATACCGCCCCTGGATCTTGCACAGGTTGAAATTATTAAGGGGCCTTCTTCTACATTGTATGGGGGAGGCGCCATTGCGGGTGTGATAAATTTTATTTCCAAAACACCAAAGGAAAAAGCAGTTTATAATTTTATTGTCAATCAATCGAACATCGGACAAACAAATATTGGCGGCTTTGCTGCTCAAAAATTTAAGAAGTTTGGTTACACGATGCTTGCTTTGGTTAACTTTCAAAAAGAATATGATGTGGACAAGGATGATTTTTCTGAACTGCCTAAAACGAAGAATTTCACAATAAATCCAAAATTGTTTTTTTACCCCGATAATAAAACGACGATTGTGCTGGGAAACAGCTTTACAAAAGGAAGCAATACAGGCGGTGATATGTTTGTTATAGAGAATAAGGCTGATGACGAACATGTATATTTTGAAAAGAACAATACTGTACGGAATACCAGCACATTGGAATTGGAAAGAAAACTAAATGGGAAAAGTAATTTCCGGGTCAAACAAGGTCTTGCTTTTTTTGACAGGGAAATCAATATTCCCGACTACACTTTCGCAGGTACTAATACCAACAGCTTTACCGATATTTCTCTTGTTCTTCAAAAAAATAAACACCTGCTGAATGGTGGCGTAAATATTATTTATGACAAGTTCAGGCAAAAAGAATCTTCAACCATTGTTAACCAGAACTCAAATACATTAACAGGCGGGCTGTATTTGCAGGATACATGGGATGTTACTGAAAGGGTTATTATTGAGGCAGGTGCAAGATTTGATGCAGTGAAGTATGAAAATGATAACTTCTCAAAACAGCAGGCTTTCCTGTTGCCCCGTATTTCTGCTTTATTTAAGATCAGTGAACAGCTATCCTCAAGGATAGGCGCAGGACTTGGCTATAAAGTACCGACCATTTTCACCGAACAAACTGAATCTATACAGTACAGGAATGTACTGCCACTGGATAACGTAACTGCTGAAAAAAGTGTGGGTATAACTGCAGATATAAATTATAGAAGAAAGCTTGGGAATAGTTTCTCTTTTAGCATTAACCAGCTTTTTTTTCATAGCATTATCAACAAACCGATGGTATTGGCAGAAGATCCGGCCTTTAATTATTTCTTTTACAATGCGGAAAAACCTGTACGCAGCAGTGGATTTGAAACAAACATAAAACTGATTTATAAAGAGGATCTGAAACTCTTTGCTGGTTATACCTATACCTATGCGAAGGCATCGTACCTGCAGGGCAATAATTTTTTGCCTTTGGTTCCCAGGAATAAATTGAACCTGGCATTGCTCTATGAAAAGGAAAATAATTTTAAGCTTGGCCTGGAAGGATATTTTACCGATGCACAATGGCTAACTAACGGTTCCAAAACCCCGTCATTCTGGGAATTTGGTTTTATGGCAGAAAAAACATTCCGCATCATCACATGCTTTATCAACTTTGAAAATTTTACTGATGAGCGGCAGAGCAAGTATAAAAGCGTTGTGAACCCACCACATGATGCGCCGGTTTTTGATGAAATCTGGAACCATACGGAGGGCTTTATGCTGAATGGCGGGATTAAGCTGAAATTTTAATTAGTGAATAGGGGAATTGGTCATTAGCCGGAAAAAAAGGCCTAATAATTTAATAACTGCATATTGATCTATTCACCTATTCACTTACTGCTTGTCAGCCCTGTCACTTTTTAACAGTAGTATCGCAAGTTTTAATATTTCATTAAGAAATCATTGTTAATGACTGTTGCCACTGCATTTCAGGGGTTTTTAGTTCGATAAAAATTGTTATTCTTTTTACCGCTCATATATATCCGGGTTTTTTCTGCCCCGTTTGTCACTTCCCTTAAAATACGACAACACGGGAAGTATACTTTTGATCCGTCAAAGTTGCAAAGCCAGGCAACAGTTATCAAAAAAATAAAAAGTATAGCAATGAAAAAATTAACAACAATTCTCGCTGCTGTTGCAATGTTCATCAGCATGAGTGCTTTCGCCGATTCAGGTGAAAATGTAAATGACGCAGTAAAAACTGCATTTGAAAAAAAATTCTCCGGGGCCAAAAATGTAACCTGGCAGAAAACAGATGAGTTCTATTTTGCCCATTTCGAATTAAATAAAGACGACATCGCTGCGGCCTATAACGAAGAGGGTTTATTGGTAGGCACTTCCCACATCATCAGCCGCGACCAATTACCGGATGCAGTTACAAAATCATTGAAAGAAAATTATGGCGATTATCAGATCAGCCTTTCTGTTACCGAAATCAACCTGGATGGCGAGATCAGCTATTATCTTACAGCAGATAGTAAAACAAACACGTTGCGTTTAAAATGTTCTGCAGATGGTAGTGATATAGGAATTGAAAAAAGAACAAAGAAAAAAGTGCTGGTTGGACGGGTTTATTAAAAGGTAAACTAAGTGAAAAAACACTACAAACGGGAGCATAACGGGGATTCCTCTTTATGCTCCCGTTTTTGTTTATACCTGTTTTGAGGTAGTACTTTGGGCAAAAGGCTTATTTTTGTGCCCTAAAAAAATTACCATGCAAAAAGGACCTGTATCCGCATATATTCAACATCATTATCGCCATTTTAACGCTGCTGCATTGATGGATGCGGCCAAGGGGTATGAAACTCATTTAATGGAGGGAGGTAAAATGATGGTAACACTTGCCGGGGCCATGAGCACAGCGGAACTGGGATTAAGTTTTGCCGAAATGATCCGCCAGGATAAAGTGGCAATTATAAGTTGTACGGGAGCTAACCTCGAGGAAGATATCATGAACCTGGTGGCTCATAGTCATTATAAAAGAGTTCCCAATTACCGCGACCTGAGTCCGCAGGAAGAATGGGACCTGTTGGAGAATCACTACAACAGGGTAACGGATACGTGTATACCCGAAGAGGAAGCTTTCAGGAGATTGCAAAAACATATTCATAAAGTATGGAAGGATGCAGATGATAAAGGAGAAAGGTATTTTCCGCATGAGTTTATGTATAAGATGCTGTTGAGTGGTGTACTTGAACAATACTATGAAATAGATCCTAAAAACAGCTGGATGCTTGCTGCCGCCCAAAAAAATATCCCTATCGTTGTTCCGGGATGGGAAGACAGCACTATGGGAAATATTTTTGCGTCTTATGTGATCAAAAATGAAATGAAAGCTACCACCATGAAAAGTGGCATTGAATATATGGTATGGTTAGCAGATTGGTACAGGAAAAACTCTTCCGGTAAAGGAGTTGGATTTTTCCAGATTGGAGGAGGTATCGCAGGAGATTTTCCCATCTGTGTTGTGCCTATGATGTACCAGGACCTGGAATGGCATGATGTTCCGTTCTGGAGCTATTTCTGCCAGATAAGTGACTCTACAACTTCATACGGTTCATATAGTGGTGCTGTTCCAAACGAAAAAATCACCTGGGGAAAATTAGATATAACCACGCCTAAGTTCATTGTAGAAAGTGATGCGACGATTGTATGCCCGCTCATCTTTGCATGGATACTGGGATGGTAATAATTTACATTTGACAATGAACAATTGACAGTGAAGTAAGCTGTAGTTTTCACAACTTTCAGGGTGTTTAATACCCGGAATTCCTGATGTTTAATTTATAATATCCAACCCGGCTGTTTTATTTTTGGTTTATGGGAAGTAATATCATTAAAGACAAAAGGTTTGATTTTGCTTTAAAAATTATAATACTGTATCAATATTTAACGGTAAATAAAAGGAGTATATTTTATCCAAACAATTGTTGCGTTCAGGAACAGCAATTGGAGCTTTAATAAGAGAAGCAGAGCAAGCTGAAAGTAAAGCAGATTTCATTCATAAACTTTCTATATCTTTAAAAGAAGCGAATGAGTCAGAATACTGGATCGAACTACTTCTGAAATCAGGGTACATCAAAAGGGAAAAGTATAACGAAATAATACCCGATTTGAAAGAAATCCTTAAGCTTTTAATTTCAATTATTAAGACCTCAAAACAAAATCGGTAAGCAAAATGCTTTTTAGGATTCAATTGTCAACTGTCCATTGTTCTTTGTTAATTGAAACTGTTAGCGCGTTTCCGTTGGCAACGGCTTATCTCTTTTCAATAACTCATCCCTGTTGGCGATTTCCCAGGCTGTAAGAAAGATCATGTGAACTCTTTTTTCGTACAATGGCCAATTGATTTTATCAATTGTATCGCTCGGTTTGTGATAATCTGCCTGTAGCATCCCATCGTAAAAGAATAAAACAGGCACGCCTTTGCGGGCGAAATTATAATGATCGCTGCGAAAGTATATTTTGTGCGGATCCTTTGGGTCATCAAATTTATAATCAAGCACCAGCCCGGTATATTTTGTGTTTATGCTTTCATTAATAACCGGCAGGTCGCTGCTTAGTTTATCGTGGCCCACCACGTACACATAATTCGCTGTATCGGCTGCCTTTCTTTCTGTATCAATTCGTCCGACCATATCAATGTTAAGGTCCACCGATGTTTTTTCTAATGGATAAACCGGGTGATCTGTATAATATTCACTACCCCATAATCCTTTTTCTTCACCACTAACGGTCATGAATACAAGCGTTCTCCTTGGTCCTTTTCCTTCCCCTTTCGCTTTGGCGAATGCAGCAGCCATTTCAATTACTGCCACGGTACCGCTACCGTCATCATCAGCTCCATAATAAATTTTACCATCGTGCTTTCCAAGATGATCATAATGAGCTGTAAGAAATACATATTCATCCTTTTTATCCGTGCCTTCTATAATTCCCAGTATATTGCTGGCCTCTACCGTGCTGGTATTTTTCTCATAGCTGTATTCTACCTGGGTACTGTGCTGTACCCGGTCTTTGAAAACAAAGGGCTTCATCAATCTTGCTTTTTTTATGATGGAGTCAAATTGTTCCGCCAAAAACGTTTTGGCAAAAGCGTGTGAGATTAAGGCATAGTTTACTTTTTTGTCCTTATCCTCTCTTGGATAATACAGTTTTGATTTTTTGCTTTCTTCTGTCGTGCGTTCGCTAAAGTTTTCCAGTGCGGGGTTTATAATAAATACACCCGCAGCTCCTTTATTTGCTGCCAGTGTTATTTTTTTTGCGAGACCGGGAAATGTCCAATCGCTCGTTTGTTTTGTGCCGGTGATAATAAAGCTGCTGTCAGCTTTTGGTTCGCCTAAAACTATCACGACCAGCCTGCCATTTACATTCAGGTTTTCATAATCGTTGTATTTTGTGTCCTCAATACCATAACCCGCAAAAACGATTTCGTTTGTTTTGAATTTACCCGGGGTATTTAACCTGGGTATTATATAATCGGCGCCATACCTTGCCTGTTGATCGCCAACTTTTACAGCAGCAGCGGTCATGCTATCCCGGTAGAGCGGATAAAATTGCTGGTAAGTATTCATGCCGGCTGGAACCTTCAGTCCAGTGCTTTTAAATTGCGATTCAATATAACCTGCAGCTTTGCGTTGTCCTGCTGTACCGGTTTCCCGTCCTTCCATTTCATCGCTGGCAATAATGGCCAGGTGTTTCTGCAGCCCTGCGCCTGTAATTAAAGATGAATATTTTACGGCATCGTTTTCTTTCCAGCACATTGGGATCCTAAGCTTAGAATTCCACGTGGACAAGTTGT
>JADMIO011826945.1_pt1 | contig 95348 bp, 63 predicted proteins | sample 8958161 | NCBI WGS metagenome assembly JADMIO01 (sample SAMN16585339, study PRJNA669376) | soil metagenome | isolation source: Crop rotation soil | place: USA: Cullars Rotation, Alabama | collected 2011
GGCCGCGACTTCAAGTCACGTGAATTCCAAGCTTCGGATCCCACTGTGCTGGAAAGCGATGCCCAAGCCGAGGTTCTTCAAACCGTCCTTGAGCGACGCGTGATTTTTTTCGTGCCGCTTCCAGCGGTTCTCCAATCCCTCCTCCAGCACCAATCGCAAGGCTTCATGCAACGCATAGTTCATGGAAATGGGCGCCGTGTGATGGTAAACACGTTCCTGTCCCCAGTAGCTGGCCAGCAGGTTGACATCCAGATACCAGCTCTGGACTTTTACCTTGCGCTGGGTCGCCACTTCCATCGCGCGCGCGCTCAACGAAACCGGTGAAAGACCCGGCGGACAACTGAGGCATTTCTGGGTGCCGCTATACACAGCGTCGATGCCCCATTCATCCAGGCGCACCGGGCAACCTCCCAGTGAAGTGACCGTGTCCGCCAACATCAATGCCCCCGCATTCCGGGCCAGCTTCGAAATCTCTTCCAGCGGCGTCAGTGCGCCCGTGGAAGTTTCCGCGTGAACAACGGCGACGAATTTCACGCGGCGACCCTTCAGGGCGTCTGCGATTTGGCCCGGCTCGATGATGCAGCCCCAAGGCGCCTCGACCTTGATGACTTTCGCCCCGCATCGCTCCGCAACATCGACCATACGACCGCCAAACACCCCATTGACGCCGATGACCACTTCGTCGCCGGGTTCGATCAGGTTCACGCAGCAAAATTCCATGCCGGCGCTTCCCGTGCCGCTGACCGGAAAGGTCATTTCGTTCCCGGTCAAAAACACCTGGCGGAGCATGATCTTGATCTCATCCATCATCCGCACGAACGCCGGGTCAAGATGTCCGACCAGGGGCGCGGACATGGCACGAAGAACGGAAGGCGCCACATCACTGGGGCCGGGTCCCATGAGCAGACGCGGCGGCGGGGTAAACGCGGGAAAAGTTGTCATGCGATCCAGCATAGAAAGCCACACGCGCCGGGGCAACGAATTTGCAACCCGGGGAGCGCCCTCTCCTGCTCGGCATCACCTCCAGACCACGCAAAACCTCCCGTCCAACAGCAGAACCTACCCCACCACGCCCAACCCCTGGGAGCGCCAGCATCTCGCCGGCGTGTCCCTCAATTCTTCGCCGTATCCAGGCATTCCCGGACGAACTGAGCCAGCTTCCCGACAGAGTACGGTTTGGGGAGGAAATTTCGATCCTCGAGCAGCGACGCGTCCTTGCCTGCCATGCCAGGGCTGTAGCCGCTGGTATAAATCACCTTCAAACGAGGACACATTCCCGAGAGACGCTCGGCCAACTCGCGGCCCATGATGCCGCCGGGCATTACCATGTCGGTCAACAGCAGATCGATCGGGCGATCCGCCCCTTGCCACACTTCGAGCGCATGCCGGCCGGACTTGGCCTCGAGCACGGTGTAACCCTGGGTCTTGAGAACGTGAACCACCATTTCGCGCAGCGTGTCTTCATCCTCAGCGACGAGCACCGTTTCATGCCCGCTGCGCAGGGCGGCATCGGTCACGGGCTCGGTCTTCTCCGCGGACTTGCCGCTGGGTGGGAAGTAAGCGCGAAACGTGGTGCCCTTGTTCGGCGTGCTGTCGACCTCCAGCCACCCTTGATGCTGCCGGACGATGCCGAACACGGTTGACAAGCCCAACCCGGTTCCCTTCCCCACGCCTTTGGTGGTGAAGAACGGCTCGAAGATGCGGCCCAGGATCTGGGTGTCCATTCCGACGCCGGTGTCGGTGAAACTCAGGCAAACATAATCGCCCTGGCGATTCTCCGGATCCATCGGCGTCGGCGCCCGTTGAATCTTTTGGAGCGATGTCGCGATGGAAACCCGCCCGCCATTGGGCATGGCATCACGGGCGTTGACCGCCAGGTTCATCGCGATCTGCTCGAGCATGCTGTTGTCAGCATGGATGGCGGGAAGCGGTTCCTGCGTGCGGAATTCGATCTGGACATGTTCGCCCACCAGCCGTTGGAGCATGCTCAGGGCATTGCGCATGACATGGTTGAGGTCAAGGTGCCGGAATTGCATCACCTGCTTGCGGCTGAACATGAGCAACTGGCGGATCAGCGTGGTGGCTCGGCCGGCCGCATTGGTGATCTCCTGCAGGGATTTGCTCTGGGCTTCCCCGGTGGGCCACTTGTGTTGCAACAACCCCGCGTGTCCCTGGATTACCGTGAGGATGTTATTAAAATCATGGGCCACCCCGGCGGCCAGCTGGCCAATGGTCTCCATCTTTTGGGCCTGTCGCAGCTGGCGCTCCAGCAGCGTCCGTTCCGAGACATCCTGGGCCAGGAGCAGGGCATGGGGTTTTCCGTCGAGAGCGACCGGCGAGAGGGAGACGAGCAATTCGCGCACGTTCCCGGCCTGGTCGCGGATGTTGGCTTCCCGGTCCCGCACCGCTTCCTGGCGCAGCAGCGCGCTGTACCATTGGTCGGCCATGTTGGGATTTTCCCACAGGAACAATTCACCGGCAGTGCGGCCAATCATTTCCTCGCGCGTGTAGCCGGTCACCTGGGCCAGGCGTTGATTCACGTCCACGAATCGTTGATCGGGAAAGCTTTGGATGGCGCTGGGCAGTGGATTTTCATGAAAGGCTTTTGAAAAGCGTTCCTCGGAGATGACCAGGGATTGGTTGGCGGCCGCCAGTTCCTCGAGCTGCACCCGGGTCTGGCAATTGAGAAACCATTTTTTGGTCAGCGCATGCGCCAGTTGCTGCACCTCGATGTTGTCGAAAGGCTTTTTCAGCACCAACAAGCTGTCAGGCTGGGCCACCCGCGAGCGCATCTCGTCCCAGGAATAATCCGAGTAGGCAGTGCACACGACGATCTGAAGATCCGGATCCGCCTTCCAAATGTGCGCAATCGTTTCCACGCCATCCCAACCGGGGGGCATCCGCACATCCACGAACGCCACGGCGTAAGGGCGTTTATCGGCGAGCGATTTCTTGACCATCTCCAGCGCCTCCTGGCCCTGGTAGGCGCTGTCGACATCGAAGCTTTTCTGGAAAGACGCCTTGCTGTCCTCGTCGAAAAGGAGTTTTTCCATGTCCATCACGGCAGATTCGCCGGAGTCCGAAGGGCAAAGAATCTCCCGGAAATCGCTGTGGATGCTGGCGTTGTCGTCAACAATCAAAATTCGATTGTTGGGTTGGAGGTCAGTACTTTTCATGCTGCACGTTGAGTATCGGAATGGTTGCCTGCCTGGCCAGTGGGGGCGGCCGTTGCCGCAGGCAACTCCAGGGTGAATTCAGCGCCTTTGCCGGGACCGTCGCTATGGGCCCTCAAGGTGCCACCCATTTCCTTGGCCGCATTGGCTCCGCTGTGAAGCCCGAACCCGTGGCCGTCTTTCTTTGTCGTAAATCCGTGGTTGAAAATCTTGGTCAGGTGATCCGCCGCAATGCCAACCCCCGTGTCGGCGATGGTAATGCGCACCCGTTCCGGGCCGGCCGATCCGACGCGGACCGTCAGGCGTTTGGGATGGCTTCCCCCAAGTCCATCCATCGCGTACTTGGCGTTGCGAAGAAGGTTGATCAGGATTTGCAACACCTTGTGGCGGTCCACCCGGGCCAGCGGCATGTCGGGATCGATTTCCTTGACCAGATCGATGCCATGCCGGTCGAAAGCCGCGGCGTTCATCTGCAAGGCATCCTCCACCAGGCTGGTGACCGGCAAATCCTGGTACACACCCGAGATTTTCGCGTAGCTCTGCTGCATGGCCACGATCTCCTTGATGTGTTCAATATGTTGGCCGACAGAATCCATCTTCTCAATCAACTTGGCTTGTTCGGCCGCCATCTGATCCGCAATCGTTGCCAGGTATTCCGGAATGAGCTTGCCCTTGGGATCGTTGGTCAGGAATTCACCGAGCTGCCCGCTCTTCTCCCGCAGCAGCGTGGTGGTCCGCCGCAGATTGGTCACCTTGGAACCTCGCAGGCGCTCCGCCACCAGGGTGGCCGCCACACTCACGCTGTTGAGAACATTGCCGACATTGTGCAACACTCCCGTGGCGACCTCCGCCATGCCCGCCTGGCGGGACGTATCCATCAACTGGCGATTGAGCTTGTCCAGCTGTTGCGCGTCCAATTGCTGGCGCGTGATATCGAGGAAGATGCCCCGGACCGCCACCGGGCGCCCCTTCTCCACCAGCACGGTGCCGCTCTCCCGAATCCACACCGTTTCCCCGTCGGCAGTGATCATCCGGTATTCATGCGTGTAAGGCTCGGCCTGCGCGGAAAGATCGTGCGCCGTCCGGATCGCTTTGGCGGCATCCTGCGGATGTAGTTTCTCCTCCCAAAAATTGGGCTGCTCCAGCCACGCCTGGGGTGGATAGCCAAGAATGTCCTGGCTTTGGCGACTGACAAAATTGAACCGGAACGTGTCCGGGGTGCGTTCCCAGACGATCCCGTCGATGGAATGGATCAAGGCCTCCATCTTGGCCTGCGACAGGCTCAGGGCGGCGTCCTGGCTCTGGATGCGACCCAGCATCTCGTTGAATGATTCTGCGAGCCCACCCAATTCATCGCCCCGACTGCCCACCTCGGCGCGGACCGAATAATCCTTCTTCTCGCCCACCGTCCGGGCGGTCTGCGCCAGGGCCAGCACCGGGTTGGTGATGGCCCTGCCCAAACGGCTCGAAAGAAATGTCGCCAGGCCGATGGACACCACCACAATTCCCAATACCACCAAACCATAGATGGCGAGCAGCCTCAGGAATGTCCGCTGGTAATCCGAGCGTAGAAACAGAGTGCCCACCTTCTTGCCTTGGAAAAAGACGGGCTGGGTCGTGAGCAGTTGTCCGCCGGTAAACCGGGATTCGGACGGGGCCGGAAACTGCGAGAGGCTGGTGCTGTCCTCGGCCTTCCCGAAATAGGCGAATATCGTTCCGTTGGGCCACACCAGGCTCGCCGCCATCACCGTGGGCTTGGCCCGCAAAGCCCCGACAACCTCCGTGGCCGCCTGGTCATCCTTGAATTCCAGCGCGGCAGTGCTGTTGTTGGCGATTACCAGTGCCAGCGTCGCCGTGTCGCGTTGGAAATTGGAGCGGAAATTCAGGACTTGGAACGTAAAGAGCGCTATGACCGCAAAGCAGAGCACCGCCCCGCAAATGCTCAGGGTCATCACCAGCATCTTCTGCCGGATCGGTAGAGCTCGAAAAAACTTCATGTACGAAAAACACATCGGCATAATCAAAGTTGAGGTTTAACCATTGCACATACTGTTTCAGGCAATTCTACCCGCCTGGCCGGGTCGCGAGCGCCATCAGCTTCGAACTGATTTTCAAACTGGCGGCGTTCGCAGCTTCCTTGTTGATCTGAAAACGAATCTTCGTCCCTTCCATGAAGAAATTGATCATCCCCCCGGCTTCCGTGAAACGTTCCGTCTCGCCCACGGTCAACACGCTCCTCCCCTTGAGGCTCTGGAAAATCTCCGGCAGGTTCTTCTTCTCGGACGTGCAGATGAACAGCACGTGGCAGTTTGTCACTTCCGCGACTGAATGAAATTCCTGGATGACGACCGGATGGCTCTCGACGGTCTTATTCCCAATCGTTTTCTCCAGGTCTTCGTGAAAGGGGTTGTCTCCCAGTATGCCAATCACCAGCGGTGCCGTCGGCGTTGCCAGCGCCGCCTTCGGCCATTCCACGAATCGCGCGAAATTAAAAAGATACGCGGATTTGAGCTGATACTCGCTCGGCTGCGGCTGCTGCGCCGGAACAATCCCCCCGGCCAGCAGCCAGAAGAGACTCACCCTTAAAAATAAAATGACGCGGGAGCACATCAACCATGAAGCCGCGGTGCAAAGCTCGCCCGCGCGCTGCTGAAATCTTGATTCTTCACTGCCCCCCGAAATGCCCCGTCTACTCCCTGCCCGCGTCCATCCACTTCTCCCCCACACGAGGCAGTGGCAGTACAAGCCCGGAGCAGGGCGCACTCCACAAAAAGCAGATGGTTTTGCACGCCTCGGTTATCGGCTGCAACTGTGGAGGTCGTTAGCGCAGCGAGGCGAGCGGCGTTCCGACATCGCCCGTATCTGGCCCCAAAAGGTAGGGCGCGTCGCTCCGCGCGCGCCGCTGGAAGGAGCACGCGCCGCAAAAGCACGCGTGCCGCTCGCCGCCACTCCACCCCGTGTGCCCATCGATGGCGTACGCTGAGCGACGCGCCTTCCCTGGGCTAAACGAATCCGAAATCCCCCCCGCAACCCTCCGCCCGCACTCGGCGTGTTCGTAGCTCAAGCACCTCGCAATTCGCCCGATGAGCTTGCGAATGAGCGAAGCGCTTGCCAACAACAGGGTCCGCGTGTTTTCTGGGGCCGCACGCAAGAACGAGCTTCGATTCGCATGAACAAGCTTCGATTCCACCGTTATAAACGGAAACGCCGGCTTTGCACAGCCGACGGGAATGGTGCCATGAAGGAGCGCGGCCCATGATGGATTTTGAGCGCGGCCGCCCCGGGCGAGCCCGTGGCACGAGGTTTTTAACTCCCAAGCTCCTGTTCAGGGCGCTGGCGGGATTTGTCGTCTGTTGCTCCTGCGCATTGGTCCCAGCCGCTGGCGGCGCGGAAACCGAATCCAAGGCCAGCGACCCCAAACCAAAACAGCCGGACCTCACCGATCTTCCCCTGGAAGCTCTCATGAACCTGGACGTCCCCAAGGTTTATGGCGCGTCCAAGCTGGAACAAAAAACGACGGAAGCCCCCTCCTCTGTCACGGTCGTGGCGGCGGACGAAATCAAGAAATACGGTCACCGGACCCTGGGCGACGTGTTGAGCAGCGTGCAGGGGTTCAACGTTTCCTACGATCGCAATTACCAGTTCCTCGGCGCGCGCGGCGTCAGCCTCGGGGATTTTAACAGTCGCATCCTCCTGCTGGTGGACGGACATCGCGTCAACAACAACCTCACTGACGGGGCCTTCATCGATTCAGCCTTCATCCTCGACCTGGATTTGGTCGATCGCGTCGAAATCATCCGCGGCCCCGGTTCAGTGCTCTACGGCAACAACGCCTTCTTCGGCGTGATCAACGTCATCACCCGCCAGGGCAACGCGATGAATGGCGTCGAGGCCTCCGCCGAATACGGCTCCTATGACGCCTACAAAACCCGGGTCAGCTATGGCAAACTATTCACCAACGGCCTCTCCCTGACGCTCTCGGGTTCCTTTTACGACAACAGCGGTCCTGAAAAATTATTCTACAAGGAATTCAATACCCCGGCGCAAAACAACGGCATCGCCCAGGACATGGACGGAGATCGTTACGGCAGCTTTTTCGGAGCGGTGGGGTTTCATGACTTCACTTTGGAAGGCGCCTACAACCAGCGCAGAAAGGTGAATCCAACAGCCCAATTCAACCTGACCACCTTCAACGATCCGCGCCTGCGCACCATCGACGAGCGCAGCTATGCGGCCTTGAAATTCGCCCACAGCTTTCCTCAGGTGGTGGACGTCACCGCCCAGGTCTACTACGACGGTTACACTCACAACATCGGGTACCCGCAATCCCTCCTGGCAGGCACGAACGTTCTGTTCAGCAACTTCACCCGTGAGGAGGACGTCGGACAATGGTGGGGAACGGAGTTGCAACTAAACAAAACCTTGTGGGATCGCCACGTGATCACCTTGGGCGGTGAATTCCGGGATGACTTCAAGCAGGAACAACACATTTCCGGCCAGGCACCGCTGAGCCTCAACCGGCGAAGCCATGCCGTCTATCTGCAGGGCGATTTCGCCGTCCTGACGAATCTCCATGTGAATGCGGGCATCCGTTATGATCAATATGGCGAGTTCGACCCCGCGTTTAACCCCCGCGTCGCTTTGATCTACACCCCGGTGAAAGGATCCACGCTTAAGGCCCTGTATGGAACTGCCTTTCGCGCGCCCAACTTTGCCGAGCTCAGCGACCCGCGGTTTCCCGACATCAAGCCGGAGGAAATCACCGGCTACGAGCTGGTTTATGAACAGGAGATCGGCAGGCATCTGCGTTCCTCCCTGTCCGGTTTCTATAACCAAATGGACCGGCTCATTGTTTTTGACAGCGGGAGCTACACCAACTTCGACGCGGAAACGGCCGGCATGGAAGTGGCCCTGGAAGGCTTTTGGGCCAGCGGCCTGCGGGGCCGGGCCAGCTATTCCTTCCAGGACACCCAAAACAAAACCGTTCGCTGGGACGTGCCGGACTCCCCCCAGCACATGGTCAAGTTCAACCTCAGCGTCCCCGTTGTGCGCGAAAAGCTTTTTGCAGGAATCGAGTTCCAGTTCGCCAGCAACCGGCGCTCGCTCCACAACACGACCGACACGGCCGGCCAACCCATCACCGTCCAGGGTGAGGACGCATCCAGTTATGGCCTGCTGAACCTCACGCTCTTCAGCCAGAACCTCATAAAAAACCTGGAATTCTCCGCCAGCGTTTATAACGTCCTAGATCATCACTACTCGGATCCCGCCTCGCGGTTTCACGCTCAGGACCTCATCCAGCAGAATGGACGCACGTTTCGCCTGAAGTTGACCTACCGGTTCTAGAAGAAGGCACCAATAGGAACCCGGCTGCGGCACCTTCAAGCCTTGGCATGGGAGCAGCTTTATTGCGCCCAACGTGTTGACGACAAATTCCATCCTTTCCCGTGCCCCGGTAAAGGCCGCCCTGTTCCTGCTGCTTTTCAGCTGGATCATGCTGGCCAGGCCCGGTTATGGCGCCGGAACGCCTCCTGTCATCACTGTCCAACCTACGAACGTCGCCGTCCTTAATCTAGGCATGGCCACCTTCCAGGTCACCGCGTCCAGCGGCACCACCATGACTTATCAGTGGCGCAAAAATGGCGCGAACATCACCGGCGCGATTCTCAGCTCCTACACAATCCCGGTGGTCACATCGACAGACGTCGGAAATTACTCGGTCAAAATTGTCAACGCGGCCGGCAGTGTAGTCAGCGCCAACGCGGCCCTGACGATTGCCACCACCCCGAGCATCACCACCCAACCCGCGAGCCTCACCGCCACACAGGGCTTCAGCAGAACTCTCTCCGTCGTTGCCAGTGGAACGAGTCCGCTTGCCTACCAATGGAGTCTGAACGGCACTCCGTTGCTCGATGCCACCAATGCAGCTCTTCTCCTCACCAATATACAAACAGCCGATGCAGGTCCATACAGGGTGACCGTCACGAATCCCTGGGGTGCAGTCACTAGCTCGACTGCCACCTTGACCGTCCTGGTTCCCGCCGGGATCACCACCCAACCGCTAAGCACGGGTGTCGTGAAAGGCCAGACCGCGACCTTCACAGTGACGGCAAGCGGCACAGCGCCCTACACCTATCAATGGAAGTTCAAAGGCAGTTCCATCTCGGGTGCCACCAATGCAGCACTCTCCCTCAGCAACGTCCAGACGAATCAAGCAGGTGATTATACGGTCGTGGTGATGAACTCGTCCGGCTCCAAAACGAGCTCGGTCGCGACGCTGACAGTCTATCTGACCCCCGGCATCAGCACCCAGCCTTCAAGCCTGACCGCGACACAGGGTCTGAGTCGCACGCTTTCCGTGATCGCTAACGGCTCGGCGCCCCTGGCCTACCAATGGAACCTCGACGGCGCGCCTCTTCCAAACAAAACGAATGCGTCCCTGACGCTGGCCAATGTGCAAACGTCCGACGCCGGTTCTTACACGGTGGTCGTGTCAAATCCCTGGGGCTCGATCACAAGCTCGGTCGCGACGTTGACCGTGCTGGTGCCGCCCACCATCACCACCCAGCCGCAGAGCCAGCAAATTGTGTTGGGCCAGAATGCGGCGTTCAGCATGGAAGTTACGGGCACCTCACCTTTCCAATGCCAGTGGCGTTTCAACGGCTCGCCCATCACGGGAGCAACCGATCCCGCGCTGCAACTCAGCAACGTCCTTTCCAATCAGTCCGGCAACTATTCCGTGGTGGTGTCCAACGGCGCGGGTTGGGCGACCAGCGCCGTCGCAACACTCACCGTCTTTGTTCCAGCCGGAATCGCGACGCAGCCGCAGAGCAGGACGTCGACCCAAGGCCTCAGCACGGCGTTATCCGTGCTCGCCAATGGCACGGCGCCCTTTTCCTATCAATGGAGCTTCAATGACACTCCCTTGGCGGACGCGACCAATGCGTTGCTGCTGATCGGGAATGTTCAAACCTCGGCCGCCGGCAGTTATACGGTCGCCGTGGCTAATGATTGGGGATCGGTGACCAGCGCCGTGGCGACTCTGACCGTGCTGGTGCCTCCCAGCTTTACGACCCAGCCCGTGAGCCAGTCGATTGTGCGAGGCGACAGCGTGACGTTCACCTCTGCGGCCGACGGGACGGCTCCTCTAAGCTACCAATGGCGATTCAACGGCGCGCCGTTGGCCGGACAAACAGACCCGCTGTTGCAACTCAACTATGCGCAATCCAACGCGAGCGGTAGCTATTCGGTAGTGGCGATGAATGCCGCCGGATCCATCACCAGCTCGGTCGCCTTCCTCACTGTTTATGTGCCGGCGGAAATTGTCACGCAGCCGGTCAGCCTGACGGCAACCCAGGGCTTGAGCCGCTCGTTGTCCGTCGTCGCAGGCGGCACGGCGCCCTTCGCCTACCAGTGGAGCTTTAACGACACGCCGCTCCTGGACGAAACCAACGCGTCGTTGCAGTTGCCCAATGTTCAGACGTCGCACGCGGGAGACTATGTGGTGGCGGTGGCGAATGATTGGGGTTCGGTCACGAGCACGGTCGCCACCCTGACAGTCCTTGTTCCGCCGGGGATCGTGACCCAACCCCAGAGCCTGGCGATTGTCAGCGGGCAATCGGCGACATTCACTGTGGAAGGAAGCGGTACTGACCCGCTGAGCTATCAATGGCGCTTCAACGGGTCGCCCCTGGCGGTTGGCGACACGCTGGCGCTTAGCAATGTGCAATCCAATCAGGCGGGCAATTACTCCGCGATCGTAATCAACGCGGCCGGCTCCGTAACAAGCTCCGTGGCGGTGCTCACTGTCTATGTTCCGGCGCTGATTGCAACGCAACCCGTCAGCTTGGTTAAAACCCAGGGCCAAACGGCAACCTTCACCACAACCGCAGGCGGAACGGGGCCACTTAAATATCAATGGAATTTCAACGGCACCCCGCTCCCGAACGCAACCAATGCATCGCTCACCCGCGCCAATGTTCAGTCCACAGACGCCGGGAATTACACGGTCTGCGTCACTAATTCCTGGGGTTCCGAAACGAGCGTCGTCGCCACCTTGACCGTTCTTGTTCCTCCGGCAATCGCGGCTGCGCCCCAGGATCTGGCGATCGTGAAAGGCCAGAACGCGACATTTCTTGTGTCCGCAACCGGCACGGCGCCCTTGACCTACCAATGGCGTCTCAACGGCTCGCCGTTGGCTTCAGCCACGAATGCAGTCCTCTCCATGAGCAACGTCCAGTCCAATCAGGCTGGCATCTACTCGGTCGTCGTGAACAACTCTGCCGGTTCGGTGACCAGCGCCGGTGCCACGTTGACGGTCTATGTGCCCGCCGGCATTGCCACCCAACCGGTCAGTTTGATCAAAACGCAGGGACAGAGCGCGACCTTCTCCACCATCGCCACCGGCACGGCGCCGTTTGGTTACCAATGGAACCTCAATGGCTCCGCTTTGACGGGCGCGACAAATGCATCGCTGGCCCTCGCCAATCTTCAACCACCCGACGCCGGCAACTACACGGTCCTGGTGACCAATGCGTGGGGTTCAGTCACGAGCGCCGTCGCGACTTTGACGGTCCTCGTTCCTGCAGGCATCTCCACACAACCCCAGGATCTGGCGATCGTGCAGGGCCAGGGTGCCACGTTTAGCGTGACGGCGACAGGTACTGCCCCCTGGACTTACCAATGGCGTTTCAATGGCACACCCCTGGCCAATGCCACAAACGCTGTCCTCGCACAAAGCAACGTCCAGTCCAATCAGGCCGGCATCTACTCGGTCATTGTGAACAATTCAGCCGGTTCAGTGACAAGCACCGGCGCCACCTTGACAGTCTATGTGCCCGCCGGCATCGGCACGCAGCCGGTTAGCCTGACCCGGACGCAGGGAAACACCGCGACTTTCTCGACTGTCGCCACCGGCACGGCGCCGTTTGGGTATCAATGGAATTTCAACGGCTCGCCCATGGCCAATGCCACGAACACGTCGTTGGTCCTCGCCAATATTCAGCCGCCCAACGCCGGCAACTACACGGTTCTCGTGACCAACAGCTGGGGTGCTGTCACGAGTTCTGTTGCGACCTTGACCGTTCTTGTTCCTTCGGGCATCTCGACTCAACCTCAGGATCTGGCGATCGTGAAGGGCCAAAGCGCGACGTTCAGTGTGACGGCGAGCGGCACTGCCCCCCTCACGTACCAATGGCGTTTCAATGGCTCGCCTTTGCCCGCTGAAACCAACTCGATTCTCGCCCTGAGCAACGTCCAGTCCAACCAGGCAGGCATCTACACGGTCGTGGTGAACAATTCAGCCGGAACAGTGACCAGCACCGGGGCCACATTGACCGTCTATGTGCCCGCGGGCATCACCACCCAACCGATCAGTTTGGTGCGCACCCAGGGAAACACTGTCACCTTCTCCACGGCAGCCAGCGGCACCGCGCCGTTTGGGTATCAGTGGAATTTCAATGGTTCGGCCCTGGCGAATGCCACGAATGCGTCGTTGGTCCTTGCCAATATTCAGCCACCGGACGCCGGCAATTACACGGTCCTGGTGACAAACGCATGGGGTTCCGCAACCAGCGCCGTCGCGACCTTGACCGTTCTTGTGCCTCCGGGTCTCTCGACTCAACCCCAGGATCTGGCGATCGTGAAAGGCCAGAGCCCGACGTTCAGTGTCACGGCGAGCGGCACGGCGCCTTTCATCTACCAATGGCGTCTCAACGGTTCGCCACTGGCCTCCGCCACAAACGCGGTTCTCGCCCTGAGCAACGTCCAGTCCAACCAGGCTGGCATCTACACCGTGGTCGTCAATAACTCGGCGGGCACCGTCACAAGCACCGGGGCCACCTTGACAGTGTATGTGCCCGCGGGCATTGCCACGCAACCGGTCAGTTTAACCAGGACCCAGGGAAACACCGCGACCTTTTCCACGGTCGCAAGCGGCACGGCCCCGTTTGGCTATCAATGGAGTTTTAATGGCTCAGCCCTGGCCAATGCCACGAATGCCTCGTTGACGCTCAACAATCTTCAACCGCCGGACGCCGGCAACTACTCAGTTCTCGTCACCAACGGCTGGGGAGCCGTCACGAGCTCCGTGGCGACTTTAACCGTTCTTGTCCCTCCGGGTATCGCGACTCAACCCCAGGATCTGGCGATCGTGAAGGGCCAGAGCGCGACGTTCAGTGTGACGGCGGGCGGCACTGCCCCGCTCACCTACCAATGGCGCCTCAATGGCTCCCCGTTGTCCGCTGCGACCAACGCGGTTCTCGCGATGAACAACGTCCAGTCCAACCAGGCTGGCATCTACACTGTCGTGGTCAACAACTCAGCCGGCACGGTCACAAGCACCGGGGCCACTTTGACAGTCTATGTGCCCGCGGGCATTGCCACGCAACCGGTCAGTTTGACCAGGACACAGGGAAACACCGCGACTTTTTCCACCGTCGCAAGCGGCACGGCCCCGTTCGGGTATCAGTGGAATTTAAATGGCTCGGCCCTGCCCAATGCCACAAATGCCTCATTGGTGCTGAACAATCTTCACCCCCCCGACGCCGGCAACTACACGGTTTTGGTAACCAACGCGTGGGGTTCCGCAACGAGCACCGTCGCGACCTTGACCGTCCTGGTTCCGGCCGGCATCTCGACGCAACCCCAGGACCAAACGGTCGTCAAGGATCAGAGCGCAACATTCAGTGTGGTCGCGACCGGCACAGCGCCCTTCACCTACCAATGGCGTTTCAATGGCTTGCCTGTTGCCGCCGCGACTAACGCGGTCTTCGCCATGAGCAACGTCCAGTCCAACCAGGCCGGCATCTACACGGTCATCGTGAACAACGCAGCCGGAACGCTGACGAGCACCGGCGCCACATTGACAGTCTATGTGCCCGCAGGCATCGCCACCCAACCGATCAGCCTGATAAAGACACAAGGACAGAGTGCAACGTTCTCCACGGCTCCCAGCGGCACGGCGCCATTTGGTTATCAATGGAATTTTAATGGCACCGCCATGACCGGCGCAACGAATTCAGCAGTCCTGCTCAACAACGTCCAACCAACCGACGAAGGCAATTACACGGTGCTGGTTTCCAATGCGTGGGGTTCCGCAATGAGCGCCATCGCGTCTTTGACGGTTCTGGTTCCTCCGGGCGTCTTCAGTCAGCCCCAGAACCTGGCCGTTGTAAAAGGCCAAACCGCGACATTTGGAGTTACCCCAACCGGCACCGCCCCGTTCACTTATCAATGGCGCTTCAACGGTTCCGCTTTGTCCACGGAAACAAATGCCCTGTTGTCCCTGAGCAATGTCCAATCCAACCAGGCGGGCAGTTACAACGTCGTCGTGAATAACAGCGCGGGGTCGATCACCAGTGCGGTGGCAACCTTGACGGTTTATGTGCCGGCAGGCATCGCCACCCAACCGGCAAGCCAGACGACCACGCAAGGCATGGTCGCCGCGTTTTCCACGGTGGCGAACGGCACGGCGCCGTTTGCATATCAATGGCGGCTGGGCGGCGTCGCGGTGCCCGCTGCAACCAATGCGTCCCTGCTCATTGCCAATAGCCAAACTTCAGACGCCGGCAACTACACGGTCGTGGTGACGAATGCCTGGGGGGCGATCACCAGTTCCGTGGCGACGTTGACTGTTCTCATTCCAGCCACGATAACTAATCAACCTCAGAACCAGGGCGTCGTACAGTTCCAAACCGCGACGTTCACGGTCGGGGCGATTGGCACGGGGACGATGAACTACCAATGGCGTCTGAACGGTTCCCCCATTTCCAGCAGCACCAGCCCCCTGCTGACCTTGACGAATGTCCAGACCAGCCAGGCCGGCAACTATTCGGTGGTGGTGAGCAACCTGGCCGGCTCCGTGACCAGCACGGTCGCGACACTGACGGTGTACGTGCCCGCGGGCATCAGCACCCAACCTCAAAGCCAGTCCGTGACCCAGGGTCAAACAGCGACTTTCTCGGTCGTGGGCAGCGGCACGGCCCCGTTTGCTTATCAATGGAAATACCTGAACGTGGATGTGGCGGGCGCCACCAACGCCACGCTGGTATTAACGAACGTCAAGTTCATCCAGGCAGGTGACTACGTGGTCGCGGTTAGCAATCCCTGGGGAACCGCAACGAGTGCGACTGCCTCAATGATGGTGGTCCCACGAGCGGGCAGCGACATGCCGCTCATGCAAGGCCTCGTGGCTCACCTGACGTTCGATGAAGATCTGCGGGATAGCAGCGGACGCGCCAACCACGCCGCCCCCGTCGGCTCACCCATGCTGGTTCCCGGCTTCATCGGCGAAGGCGCCTTTAATCCGTATACGGAAGGCACTACCAACAACTACGCCACGCTGGGAACTTCATCCGACTTCCTCTTTGGCAAGACCACGGATTTCAGCGTTTCCTTCTGGGCTCAGTTCCCGGCCGGTTCCTGGAACGGAAGCGCGGCCCACAAGGATCCCGTCTTCCTCAGCAACAAGGATTGGAGCAGCCCCGACAATGTGGGCTGGGTGGTTGCCACGGGCGACGACGGCAGGCTCCAATGGAACTACACAGAGAATTCCAGCCAAACGCGAAAGGATTACGACGGTCCTGGCGGAGTCTTTGGAAATTCCACCTGGCATCATGTCGCCATCACATTCCGACGGACGTTCTCTGCTGTCACCTACCTCGATGGCGTGCCTGTCAGCACCAATTCCATTGGTGGAGGCGGCAAACTCATCGACTCGGGATTGCCCACGAATATCGGCAACGATGGAACAGGTGGCTATCCCAGCGCCTACGGATACTGGACCAATGCCTTGGCCAACCCGGACAATGGTCTCCACATGGATGACGTGGGCATTTGGAATCGACTCCTTACCGCACAGGAAATCTGTGCCATGTACAACCTGGGTCTCTCCGGAGAGGACCTCGAGAGCGTCGCGTCGACCGACCTCACCGTCACGGCTCGCCCGCGCATCGCCCAATCGCCCGTCAGCCTGGTGGTGAATGCTGGATCCAATGCCACCTTCTCAGCCACCGCGACCGGGTCCACGCTGGCCTACCAGTGGTATGCCGACGGCGTTGCAGTTTCCGGCGGCACATCAGCCACGTTGACTCTCTCCAACGTCCAACCGACGCAAGCGGCCAGTTATTACGTCCGCATCACAAATTCTTCCGGCACCGCAACCAGCGCGGTGGCGACATTGACCGTGAACTCTGCTCCATTGATCACAGCCCAGCCGCAAAGCCAGTCGTTGGGACTGGGACAAACCGCTTCGTTGACCGTCACGGCAAGCGGCACGGGTCCGCTCAGCTATCAGTGGAGTCGCAACGGCACCAACCTCGCCGGTGCCACATCCCCGGTCTTGTCCCTCACCAATCTTCAGGCAGCGCACGCCGGCACCTACACGGTGCGCGTGACCAATTTTGTCGGCGCCATCACCAGCGCTGCGGCCACGCTGACGGTGACCAACCCCGTCATCAGCCTCTCGTTCAACAGCAGTGGCATGTCGCCCAGTGGCTTCACCTTCCACGCTGGCGTCCCGATGGGTCTCACGTTCGTCACGCTAGCTTCGACGAACCTCGTTGATTGGACACCGATTGCCACCAATGTGGCCACCAGCGCATCGACGGCGATTACGGATCCCCAGGCCGCCCTCCATCAGAAACGGTTCTACAAAGTGATGTTGCCGTAGGCATCGAGTCGTCCAGTCGGTTCGGCTATTCTCGGGACTTGGCAGCCAACGGCCCGATGTATTCAGTCGCCACCACGACGTCGTCATACCAGACGCGAATGCGATGGCCTGCTTCCTTCTCGGTGTAGACATAAAGCCACACGTAATTCACGTTCAACTCCGGCGCCGTGCGCCAGCGGAAACCTTCAAAGGGCGCACCGCCCTCCGGGACTTCGAAATGTTCGCGGTCGCCTTTCGTGTCGTTCCAGCGCACGCCTCCGCCGCCTTTGCCCGGCTCAAACTTGTCGAATGTCCAGCGGCCTTTGGGAAAGCCCTTGCCCAGATGCGCAACGAGCTTTCCATCCAGCCACAGCGCCTGCTCGCCGTTGCTGTCACCGACATCATTCATCCGAATCATCTGCTCGACGCAAATCCAGCGGCCCTTTTCCACCTTCAACTTCGGCTCGCGGATAAAACTGTTGCCCCAGGTCTGTCCGCGCGGAGGACTGCCGCGCATCTCCGCCCAGTAGGTGTAGAAATCCCACGTCCACGATTTGCCAAACGGCTCGATGCCCGACCAGAATGATTTCGCGCCATCCGTGCGAAAACCCGCCTTCACACTGGGCCACGGAGTCGCCGGGGAATTTCCGCCGAGACACGGCCCGAAGTGATGCAACTCGCCGCAATCCTCCGCAAACTTCACATAATATCGGGCGAAGACGCGATCATGCCCGAAACCGCCTTTCCCGTTCTTCAACCGGCGGTAAAGCGATCCACCGGGACCGCGCTGGCGATCCATCAGCAGCGATTGTTTCCCTGTGCTGCCGGGAGGCACATCGGCCGTGAAGCTCAAATCGCCCTTTGCATTGACGCTCTCCCACTGCGCCGCGAGCGTCGCAATATCGCGCTGCTCGAAGTTCTCCACCTGGATCACGCGTGAATCCTTTTCGATGCCGGCGTCACCGGGATATTTTGCGGCGAAGCCGGGCCCGGAAGGAAACGTGTCTGCGGCGGGAACAGCCGCAGCCCCGCTCCACAGCTCCTTGATCGACTCTTCCGTATTCGAACCGGTGGGGCACGCCTCGCTCCGCGTGTTCGCCCAATACCATCGAGCTGCGCCCGGGGCCGCCGCTCGACCCGGTGAAAGCACACGGCTCCCCGGCATTTCCAGGTGGGCGACGGGATCATTTTCCTTGAGCCACCGGAACGAATACCGCAGCCAATCGTTTCGCTCAGCTTCAGGCAGCGTGGCAAACCAGGTGATCTCGTCCCAGCCCCAGATGAACGTCCCGCGGTTTGGATTCGGCTGGCTGGAATGTCCCTGGTTCTGTCCGCCGAAATTATCGAACTCGACGAGATACGGCAGATGCTCGCATGCCCAGCCGCTCGGCGTGATGCCACCCTTGCTCCTCGTATACAGCGAGTCTGAAAAACCGACCTTGAGAACACCCTGGAAAGGCTGGCCCGCAACCTCCGCGATACGGAGCGGAAACGCGTGGGCATCAAACAGAAGATGGCCGTCCTCCACATAGCCGCCGGTGGGAGTGTGTGCGTCGCAAATCACAAAATGTCTCCGCGCGTGCTGCCGGGCATAGGCGCGCACCCGCCCCAGCATGTCGCGCCACGCCGTGTGCTTTTTGGCCCCGCGATCATTCTCGTCCATCAAACCGACCTGTCCGAAATGAATGGCCTCAATACCCGCATCGATGTAACGCGTGCAGAGGTAGTAAAACCACATCCGCGTTTCCAACCGGCTCATGTCTGGAACTCGATTTCCAAACTGATGACCGCCGTTGGTGTAAATGATCTCCGTGAACCGAAAATGGCGGTTCGTCACAGGCTGGCCGAATTCCTCAAAAACCCGTGGGGGAATGGGGATCGTCTCCACTTTCTGGCTGACGATTTCGAAGGCCGCAGCCTGGAACACGATGTCGGGATCGTCCCGATGCAGGCGTTCGATGAACGGCTTTGCATTGGCCAACAACGCGTCCAGTTCCGCCTCCCGCGCCCAGCACATGAGCGCGCGCCCGACAAACTTCGCCCGGATGTTTAACAGCATTCGGATGTTGTCCCGTGGATCCACCCCACGACTGCGCGGCTGGTTCAGATCGTCGTGGAGCAACTCGGTAAACGAGATGGAACGATCCAGGTAATTCTCCAGCACCTCACGAGAGATGCTTCCGTCGAACTTGTAGTCCGGAGGTCCCTTCGGCGCCGCCGCCACGGGGATGGACGACGACACCAAAAGCATCATCAGCGCTATTGCGCTGGTGATCGGGTTTCTCCCTCTCCTCCCGCGGAGGGAGGAGAGGGTCGGGGAGAGGAGGGCCTTTAAAACTTTCCTCATCGCGTGCGTTTCAGAAGTTTATCCGCCCACGCGATGAAATGTTTCATGTTCGAGCGGTCTTCATGTCCGCCGTCATGCTGGCGCCAGGCCAGTTCGCCATCGAGCAGCCCGTGGTTGACCGGCGGCATTTTTGCCACGCGGTAGTCCTCTTTTTCGCCGATGTCCCGCGCGCCGAGCAGGCGAAAGACCGGCCCGGCGGCAACCGTGGCCATATAACTGCCCTGTTGATCGAGCCAGTTGGCATCGCCACGTGCCGGCACGCCATAGCTGATGAACGTCGGACGCGGGGCGCAGAGCGCAATCAACTCGTGCGCGTCCACAGGCAAGTCACCGGCGTTCTTGCTGCCGAAGCTGGACTCCGCCGCTCCATACTTCAAAAAGTTTCCTGCCATCCAATGATATTCACCGGACCCGGTCAGGCTCTCGACCGCCTCGCCGAAATTGCGTCGATGCAACTTGGCCCCGCCTTCGCCGGAAGAACCGACCAGGGCCACGGCGAAACGCGGCTCGAAGGCCAGCGTGACCAGCGCGGCCTTGCCGTAACGCGAAACCCCTTCAATGCCGACCTTCCGTGCATCGACACGCGGCTCCGTTTCCAGGTAATCCAATCCACGCGCCGCGCCCCAGGCCCAGGCGCGCAGGGAACCCCAGTCGTCCGGATGCCGCGGTTGACCGCGGTTGACCAGACCGATGATGCCTTTTGTCAACCCCGCGCCGTTGTCCGCCTGGATGCTGTTCGGGTTGATGGTGGCGTAACCCCACCCGGCCGCGATCAGCTGCTCCGTTGCCGGTGGATCCGCAAAAGTGCCGCCCCCGCCACCGAAAGCGCCAAAACGATTGGTCGGCGCCGGCTCACCCGGGCGTCGTGGCAAACCGCTTCCGCCAAAAAATCCGCCAAACATCATCAGTACCGGGACCGGCCCCTTCGTCTGCAGCGGTGTCACCAGCGTCATCTGGATGTTCACCTCGATGGAGGGAAATCCCGAATTGTCCACGCGACCGATGAGTTGCCGCGCTTCCACAGGAATCTCCCCCACCACTCGATCGGTAGCCTGCGTCGCGACAGTCCACGTCACTTTCGGTGTTTGCTTGGGCACCCGTCCGATCACCTCGCGTTCGAAATCCTCGACGATTTCCGGCCGCCGCAATTTCCACCACATCGCGGGGGTTGAAACCTTTTGCCCATTTTTCAATGTGAGCGGATCCGGCAAATCGGGATAGGGATTCGCTTTCGCAGGATCGTAATTTGCCTCATTGGTGGCACCGGCTCGTCCGCTGGGCCCGGGTCGGAGGCGTTTGATGCCCAGCTGATCCATCATGTTTTTGTGATCCTGCTGGGCGGTCCAGTTCCCGGACTCGGGCACGGGCGCAGGCGCGGCGCCGGAAGTCGCCGCCGAAGCCGGTTTGGGAATTGGAGCGATTTGCCCCTGCAAACCCGCGACGGCGCTCAACGTCAGCAAGCCGGCCAGGAGTCGGTGGGACATGAAGTTCCTGGTTCGCGAAGGAAGGTGCATGGCCGGAAGATTAGCGCGACAGCCTCCGAAGTGAAAGCGTAGATGTCGTCGAGCGCCCGTCTCCCCAAGGCCTATCACTACACTGGCATTGAAAATTGGTAGTTGGTTATTTGGCTCACGGGCCTTCGCGAAATCCCTTCGCCTCCTTCGCCCCTTCGCGCGACGCTTCTCCCACCTCTGTATCATCAAGATGTCGATGGTCAATGGCCTCGAACAATTCTTGAAAGTTGAAGGCAAATTCCGTTGGCCCCTTCTCCTGGATGGAACGCAATCGCTCCGCGGACTCTGCGACGTTTGGAAATTGCCCGGAGGGAATCCACCAGAGCGCAAGCTGGGCACGATCCCAGTGCTCAATCCATTCGTGTTTGTGCCGCAACATGGCAGCATGAGCCGATCGGAACACGTACTCGCGCAAGTCCTCCACGGTTTCCCACACGGACAAGTTGTAGAAAATGCGCCCTGGATCAAATGGAACGAAATAATCGGCGAAAACACCCAATGCCTGGGGGGTGGCCTCGTTTCCGGGCAGCCGCCAAACAAAACCTTTGCTTTGATCCGCCAGCCGATTCATCTCGTCGATGCGTGCCACCAAACCGGCCATCACCTCCGCGCTGGTGGTGCCGCGCATCCGGGCAATGTTGACCTGGGCAAGTTGGCTGGGCATGGCACGAGCTCGGGCTCGATTTCGAATTCGGGGTGCGTCAAACGCTTTTCGTTTCGCGAATCAGCTTTTGCACAACGGCGTCGTCCATCTCCACCAGATGATGTTTCTCCGGAAACCGCCCGCTGTTCACATCGCCGATATATTCGGCAAAAGCAGCGACGCGTTCCCGTTGCAGGCGGCGATGCTCCTCCACGAAGTTGCGATACGCTTTGGCATGGCGAGGAGGGCGTTCCTCGTAGTCACCCAGGATATCGTCGGAGAACAGAAACTGCGTGTCACAACCGTCACCGGATCCGAGCGACATGAGCAGCATGCGGGTTTGGGAGCAAAGGAATCGGGCCAGTGAATGCGGCACGCATTCGAGTTCCGCCGCGTAGGCACCCGCATTCTCGAGCGTCTTCATCCGTTGATAAAGCTGGCGCGCTTCCCCCTCCGTCTTGCCGATGGCGCGATAGCCGGTCCAGGTGACATGACGCGGGACCATGCCCAAATGTCCCACCACAGGAAGCCCCTCGCGGCTCATGGCCTCGATAATCAACGGGCTGGCCGAGCAATAGACCGAGCTGGCGCCGGATTCCATCGCGCGAAACCCGACTCGAATCGCCTCCTCGGCGGAGGCCATTCCATGGGGTGTGGCAGCGGAGAGAAAGCTGTTTGGAGCCGCGGCGGCGAGCCGGGGCAGCCGCGCTTGCGCCTCCGGCGAATCAAAACTGCAGCTCATCAGGTCCACCCCGGCCTCCTCGGCCGCGGCGGCTTCCTCGGGTGACTTCACGTGGATGTGTGTGAGGCACCGTTTGCCCTTGAGCTGCTGGAGATCATACACCGTGTATTTTTTACGAGGGCGAAGCATGGGTAAAAGAGTCCTTAAATGAAGTGTCGCGATCAACCTTGCTTCTTTAACATTTTCTATAGCGCTCGATTTCTGACTGCAGTCCGCAGGTTCCCGAATCCCAAAGGGATTCACTCATCCAGCCCAGGGTTTCGAGGAACGGGAGCCTACCCTAGGCTAAATGATTGAATCCTTTCAGAATTCAAGCCTCCCGATATCAGGGCAGGATAACGCGAAAGTACTGCGCGCGCAGATCGGGCTGAATGTCGTTCGTATAACCAAAGCCACCGCTCGCGCTAATTTGGCCTGTGACAATCGGCGTCCATTGAGCCAGCGGCAAGGCGAGGTTGGTTGCGGTCAGAATCCGATAAGTGGCGCCCGTCAATCCTCCCGTGCCGTTGATCCGGATCTGCTCGATGGCTCCCGCCGCAACGCGAATGTCCAGTCGCGGGGCAAGTCGAGGCGCCGATTGGAGAACGGTGCCATTCCCTCCCACGATGTGGAGCTGTCCCTCGGCAGATACGGCATGATTGAGTGTGGCGCCGGAGACGGGCAACGAATGCGGGAGCCAATCCTCGCCGTTGGTCGAACTCAAGATGAACTGCGGGGCATTCCCGAGAAAAGGAGCCAAAACAACCGCTACAAATTCGCTGCCATTCCAGAGCACGTGCGCGACATCGGTCAAGCCCAGGGATGAAAACGACCAATCCGAACCGTTGGTGGAAGTCGCAAACCACCCGCCGTTGCCCATCGCCACGAAGCGGCCATCGCCAAAAGCCACCGTGGTGAAATCCGGACTTTCCGGATGCGCGGTGCGCGTCCAGTTGGTGCCATCTGCCGAACGGCAGGTCGAGTCACCAATGACCGTCACGAAACAGCCGTTGCCGTAAGCAATGCCTCGCCCGCTGACGTCCATGCTTATCACCTCGACGAAATTGCTGCCATTCTCCAGAAGCCAGACCCCTTCAAACTCGCCGACATAATAGTCGCGTCCCGTCATGTGCAGCACATCGCGCACTCTCTCTCGCGGAAAAAAGCGAACGTCATCCTCCGGCCGCCACCAATTCGTGGCGTCGGTGCTGTGAACGATCGTGCCCGCCTCGGTGATCGCCACAAACGTATCCTGGTTGAAAGTAACCAGGGCGAATGGCTCCGGCGGATCAATGGGTACTTGCCGTTGCTGCATCGGCCCGCCGGACAGTTCCCCGGAAATTATGGTGCCATCGCCGCTCACTGCAACCAGCGAGCCATTACCGACGGTCACCTTGAGCAATTGCGGTCCGTACGGCCCGTTGGTATTGGCATGACGGCTCCACTCAATCCCGTTCGTCGAAGTCAGGATCCGCCCATTGCGGCCGGTCACGACAAATCTTCCCGCACCCCAGGTTAACAGAGACCCGGCATAGAAATCGCTGAATGTCTCCTCGTCGAGCGTGGACACCTCCCAAGTGAACCCATTGGTGGACACCGAGACGCTGAATGGAAAGTGAAAGGTGTTCAACGCCACAAACTGTCCATTGCCGAAAGCCACCGATTCGGCCTTGCCGCCCGCGAAGGCCTGGATCCAGTGGATGCCATCCGTGGACACGGCAACGGTGCCATTCCCGCCTTGGACCGTCATCACCCAACGTTGGTTTCCGTAGGCAAACCGGCCAGAATCCTCGTAGCGAAAAGTCCACTGAATGCCATCCCTCGACGTGTAAACACCGAAATCGGCAGTCGCCACAAACAGACCATTATTGAAACCAATGCCCCTGAACCACGGACCTGAGTTGTTGCGAACTGTCCAAGTCGCTCCGTCAGGGCTGGTTAGTATTGCCCCAAATGGTCCGACCGCGACGAATAGACCCGCGCCGTACGCCACCGCGCTGAGCCCGCCTAAGGGACCAGACGCGCGCCAGGACCAGTCCTTCGCATTGGACGAAGTAAAAATCGCGCCAGCGGTTCCCAGCGCAACATAGATGCCGGCGCCCCACGACACACCGTGAAACTTCTGCGAGGAATCAACGAACTGGGCTGACCAATCAAGGCCGTTGGACGAGGTGATCAGCGTTCCCGCCTCTCCCATCGCAAAGAAGAGGCCGTTGGCGAACGCCAGGTTTTGCAGGTCATTTCCCTGTGGCAGCGGGTTGCGCCAACGCCAGGTCTCCAGCGGGTCCGAACCCGCAGACAGTTTCATGGCAAAGATCACCGTGGCCAGGAAAAGAAGTGCCAGACGTTTCGTGCTGTTCATGATTTTCGTCCTATCGCTCCGGGTTGACCGTGCCTTGCATCCGCTAACTCAAAACCTGCGGAGGATGACAGAAAACGGTCCAAATGGGAAGCATTGTCGAACAGCATGAGGCAACAGGCGGCCTCGAAATGATGGCACGGCTCGTTTGGTTGAAGTCAGCCGCCAACTTCGCTACAACTCGGTGCATCGTATCTAATCCACCATCTCGACTGCTTCGCATCCTCCTCGCGCTCATGCTCGCCCCATGCGCAGGGCTCCCCGCGGCTAAACCTCAAAATTCAAACTCCTCCCTGCAAACAACCGCCCCGCACAAGACCCTCCCGCTGCCCGCTGAAGTGTTCTTGGTCGAGGGCCACACCGCGTTCCTCATCACCGCCAAGGCCAATCCAGCCGTGAAATCGAAACCATGGGTTTGGTACGCGCCGACGTTGCCGGGTCTGCCCGGCCAGGAGGAACGCTGGATGTTCCAACAATTCCTCGACGCCGGCATCGCCATCGCCGGAATCGACGTCGGCGAATCCTACGGCAGCCCGGCGGGTCGCAAACTGTTCACCGCCTTTCATGCCGCCATGACGCAACAGCGCGGATATTCGGAAAAGCCGGTGCTGTTGGGACGAAGCCGCGGCGGTTTGATGACGCTCTCCTGGGCTGCCGAGAACGCCGACAAAATCGCGGGCTTTGCCGGCATCTATCCCGTCTGCAACGTGGCCAGCTATCCAGGCATCGCGAAAGCCGCGGGAGCCTACAATCTGGCCCCGGACGAATTGGAGGCCCATCTGCCCGAGCACAATCCCGTCGACCGGCTCGCCGCACTCGCCAAAGCAGGCGTGCCCCTTTTCGCCATCCACGGCGACGTGGATGCCGTTGTGCCACTCGAAAAGAATTCCGGCCTATTGAAAAATCGCTACACGGCCCTCGGTGGCTCCATGCAACTCATCATCCCGCCGGGCCAGGGCCACAATATGTGGCCCGGTTTTTTCCAATGCACCGAACTGGTCCAGTTCGTAAAGACTCATGCCGGCCCTTCGATCTCCCTCTCTTCGCCGCGCGATTACCAAGTGCTCCAGCGCACCTCGAGAAAATCAGGCCCCCTGCTCATCCGCGGCGACTTCAGCGATGCCGTCGACAGGAAGTTTGTCATCGAGGCCCGCCTGATCGTCAACGGCACGCCCGGCCCATGGCGGCGGCTGAAGGCGGCCGCATCGCCCGGACATTTTGAATCACGCTGGGAAGCGCCCGCTGGCGGCTGGCATCGCCTCGAAATCCGCGCGCGCGCCGATGCCACCCTTCTCGCCGAGTCGGTGGTCGAACATTTTGGCGTCGGCGAAGTGTTCGTCGTCGCGGGCCAATCGAACTCCGCGAATCATGGTGCCGAAAAACAGCGTCCGAAGTCGGACAAAGTCTCGGCATTCGACGGCCAACGGTGGCAACCCGCCCAGGATCCGCAGCCCGGTGCCAGCGGCACCGGCGGGAGTTTCATGCCGGCGTTCGGCGATGCCATCGCCGAAAAATTTCATGTGCCCGTCGGCATCGTCGCATGCGGCGTCGGAGCCACCAGCGTGCGTGAATGGCTGCCAAAAGGAATGAGCTTCTCAAATCCTCCGACCTTGACCGGCAACGTGCGTCAACTTCCCGACGGCGCCTGGGAAAGCAACGGCACCCTGTTCAACGCGTTTATCGCGCGCCTGCAACCACTCGGTCCGCATGGCTTTCGCGCGGTGCTCTGGCATCAGGGCGAGAGCGACGCCAACCAGGCTGACCCGACCCGCACACTGCCGGGCACGCTCTACCGCGATTATCTCGAGAGCCTCATTCGCACCTCGCGCCGCGAGCTCGACTGGAAGTCTCCGTGGTTCGTCGCGCAGGCCAGCTACCATATTCCCGGCGACGAAGCCTCTCCCGACATTCGCGCGGCACAGGCGGCTCTTTGGAAAAAAGGGGTCGCACTGCAAGGTCCCGATACCGACGCTCTCAAAGGTGATCTCCGCGATAATGGCGGCAGGGGCGTGCACTTCAGTGGCCCGGGCCTGCGCGAACATGCGGCCCGCTGGGTGGAACACATCGAGCCGTGGCTCGAGAAACAATTAAGATGAAACTCAAATTTATCACGGCCGCTGTTCTTACCCTGACTCCGATCGTCGCTCCGCCGGCAGCGACCGGCGGCCCGTTCGCGCCCCCCGCGGCTTCGATCCTCGACCGGACGACGTTTGCCCAATCCGCTGGAGGCGTGGAAATGCCCATCCCGGAAACCGCCGCCAAAAACGGGCCTGCCGCTGTGGTGTGGACCGCGACAGTAAAACCCGACTGGCAAGGGGTGAAATTTGGGGAAAGCCGAACCGCCGGTACAAGGCACCTGCGGATCGGTTTCACGGAGAGCGTCCCGATGGGGAGTGTGCTCGTGCGGGGAGGCGGCGTGTTGAGCGTTCTAAAAAACGACGCGCGCTACCCCGGCAATCTTGAGACGGACTCGGAATGGCTGACCGCGGAGCGTTTAACGGCCGGCACTGTCTCCCGCAAGGAAGTCGACAACGAAGGTTATGCACTCTGGGTTTTACCGCCCGGCACCAGGACCCGTGCCTTGCGCTTTAGTCATGTCCCCGCGCCGGGCGACAGGGAAATGGCGGGATGGCTCGGCGGGGTTTGGATCCTGGAACAACGTCTGGCTAATGTCGCGCCGCAAGCCCTGGTTCAGTCCGCGTCGCGCGACGATGTCAGTGCCAGGCTCGTCGATGAATCGAACAATCGCCAGTGGCAAACCTGGGACAACGGAGAACAAGGCGCGACACTGCCGCTCTCCCCTGAACATCCTGAATTCGTCACGTTCCAATGGCCAAAATCTGTCCCGCTGGACGGCATTTGCCTGTTGTGGACCGGGTTTTCCGAGGTGGAGGTCGAGGCCTTCGACGGCTCTGAAACCGGCAACATTCGCGATGCCGCCGACTCGAGCTGGCAAAAGGTCGCCAGCAAAGCCGACATGGACGCCCTCTATCCAATGCCTCTGGGCTCACATTGGATCGCCTTCGAAAAAACAACCCGCACGCGCGCCTTGCGATTGCGCATCCTCAAGGGTGCAAAATCCGGTCACGCTCACCTGGCCGACAAGGTGAAAAACGGCCGCCGCGTCTGGCTGGGCGAACTCATGGCCCTCGCCCCCCTGGAAAACACGGACTCACTCACGTCGCTGGTCCTGCCAAAAACCAGCGAGGAGCCGCCGCCCATCCCGATTCCATTTCATTTGCAGGAGGCCGGCGTTGTCACGCTGGTGATCGAGGATCAACAAAACCGGCGCGTCCGCAACCTGGTGAGCGAAACGCCGTTTCCAGCGGGGGACAACATCGCCTGGTGGGACGGCAGCGACGATTTGCTCCGCGATCCGGAAGCAGCGCGGCATGGTGTTTATAATATTCCCACGCGCCCCGTCGCTCCGGGCGACTACAAAATCCGCGGCTTATGGCATCGGCCGTTGGCATTGCATTACGAGTTCAGCATCTACAACGCCGGCAAGCCCGCCTGGGAAACCGCCGACAAAACAGGTTGCTGGCTCACCACCCACACGCCGCCCACCAGCATCGCCGTCGTCCCGGGCTCGCGCACCGCCGATGGACAGCCGCTGATCTTCATGGGCGCATTCGTCGCCGAAGGCGGCCACGGCTTGCAATGGCTGCGCGAAGACGCCACCAAACTCGGCGGCCAGGGATGGGTCGGCGGCAACTGGACCGGCGCACCGACTCTCGCGGTGGATCACGGACAAAACGCCATCGCCGATCACCTCTGCTATGTCGGCTCGATCTGGGAAGGTGAACTTCGCTTGACGGCGAAGACGCGCCGGTTTGCAGACCAGCCGATCCTCAAACAAAAGCTCCTTGAAGAATCCACCCGGAAAAATGCCGGCACCCTCACCCCGCCGCCGGTCCTCGAAGGATTCGACGGTGGCGACAAAATCAATGTGCTCAGCGGCATCGCCGCCCACGACGGGCTCCTGGTCTGTTCCCTCGCCCGGCAGGACGAACTCCTTGTCGTCGACATCCAAGGCGGGAAAATTTCCACGCGCATCCCGCTGCTGAATCCACGCGGTCTTTGTTTTGACGGGAATGGACGCCTGCTCGCTCTCAGTGGAAAGCAACTCGTCCGGTTTCCCACGCTGTCGTCCAAGCCGGAAAGCCTCCTCACAAAAGGCCTTGAGGACCCGCGTCACCTCGCCATCGCCACAAACGGCAACCTCTTCATCACGGATCGCGGCATGTCCCACCAGGTAAAGATCTTTTCCTCCACCGGCAAACCCCTCGGCGCCCTCGGCAAACCCGGCGCGCCTTCGGCAGGAGCCTATGAAGAGCGGCATCTCAACAATCCCAACGGCCTCGCGATCGATTCACAAGGGCGCGTGTGGGTTGCCGAGGCCGACAATCATCCACGCCGCGTTTCCGTATGGACGCCCCAGGATCGGTTGCTGCGCGCCTTTTACGGCCCAACGGAATACGGCGGCGGCGGAGTCCTGGATCCCGAGCACAACACGCAATTTTATTACAAGGGAATGGAATTCAAATTGGATTGGAAGGAGGGCAGCGACACCCTCGTGCGCGTCTTCGCCCGGCCTGAGGAGCTGCCGCGCGGGCATTACGGGCCTTACTCCCCCGACACGCCGCTCTATCCCACGGGGTCAAAGGGGCCGCGCTATTTCACGAGCTGTTACACGCACACACCCACCGGGGGCGATGACATTGGCTTTGTCTGGCAGGACGATCGGACACGGGCGCGTTTGGTGGCGGCATTGGGCAACGCGCAGTCGTGGCCGTTGTTGGGAGCGCCGGAATTTCGGTCACGCTGGCCGGAAGGCACGAAACCGGAGGATCGAAACCCGAAGCCGGACGCGTCCGCGACAGTTGCGTGGACAGATCTGAACCACGACGGACGGCCCCAGCCCGACGAGGTTCAAATGATCAAAGCCCGCAGCACTGGCGTGACTGTCATGAAGGATCTTTCCTTCGTTATCTCGCGATTGGCCGGCAAATCCGTTCGCTTCGCCGCCGTTTCCGCCGGGACCGGTTCGCCTCGTTATGATCTGACGAAACCGCAGGACCTCGGACCCGCCGGCGGCATTCCGCCATCCAGCGGCGGCAATCAATCACTCACTGGACCCGAAGGCTGGACCGTTCACGCGAATGCGCCCGCTCCTTTTTCGGCCTACGGATTGGGCGGCTCGTTCGGGGGGGAACCACGGTGGAGCTATCCCAGCCCATGGCCCGGCCTGCACGCCAGCCACGAGGCCGCCGTCCCGGATCGCCCGGGAATGATCGTGGGCCACACCCGATTGCTGGGCGGTTTTGTCCAAGGCAATGCCGGCCCCATGTTTTGCGTGAACGGCAACATGGGCAACATGTATCTCCTCACCGCCGACGGTTTGTTTGTCAGCTCGCTGTTCCATGACATTCGCCTGCGGCCGAATTGGGCGGCACCGGTTGCCACCCGCAACATGGACGTGACCGATGTTTCGCTGCACGACGAAAACTTCTGGCCGAGCATCACGCAAACCTCCGATGGCCGTGTCTATCTCGTCGACGGAGGCCGCACCAGTCTTGTCCGGGTGGACGGGCTTGAAACGCTCGCGCGTCTGCCGGAGCAACAAGTGTCCGTGACGACCAACGACCTTCAGCGCGCCCGCGACTGGTTTGCCAGGGCCGAGGCGCGGCGCCAGCAGGAGCGCGGCAGCGGGACGCTCCGGGTCGCCTGGCGCAAAAACGCGCCGCAAATTGATGGCGCATTGGAGGACTGGCCCGCCACGACCGACTGGGCCTTCATCGATCGCCGCGGCACCAAGGCCAATTTCAACAGTGATTCCCGGCCCTACGAAGTCAGCGCGGCTGTGGCTCTCAGCGACACGCATCTTTTTGCCGCCTGGCGCAGCACCGAGAAGGATTTGCTCAACAACAGCGGCGAAACCGACCAGGCGTTGTTCAAGCACGGCGGTTGCCTGGATCTCATGCTGGGAACTGACCCCGCGGCCGCAATGGATCGAAATTCCCCGGGCCTCGGAGACCAACGGTTGCTCATCACATCGGTCAAAGGCCAGACCCGCGCCCTGCTCTATCGCGCGAAAGTCCCCGGCGCGCCGGAACCCGTTGCCTTCAGCAGTCCCTGGCGCACGATTTATTTCGATGCCGTGGAGGATGTCAGCCGCCACGTGATGCTGGCCACCGACAAAAAGGGAAATTACGAGATCAGCATCCCCCTCAGCGCGCTGCATTGGCAGCCGAAGCCCGGTGAAACCTACCGCGCCGACGCCGGCGTGTTGCGTGGCAGCAACGGCCACACCACCCAGCGCGTTTATTGGAGCAACAAAGCCACAGCGATCACCGCTGACGTTCCCAGCGAAGCCGAGCTCACTCCCAGCCTCTGGGGCAAATGGAAGCTGGTCGCCGAATGAGTAAACATGAACAGCCCTCACCCCCAGAACCACTCCCATCCGATGGGAGAGGGTGGCCGCGCCCCAGCCCTCTACGACGTCGTCATCGCCGGCGTCGGCGCCATGGGCAGCGCGGCCGCCTGGCAACTCGCGCGCCGCGGCGTTCGCGTGCTGGGACTGGACCGGTTCACGCCGCCGCACGATCGCGGGTCTTCGCACGGCCAGACGCGCATCATCCGCGAAGCCTACTTCGAGCACCCCGCCTACGTCCCCATCGTGCAACGCGCCTATCAAGTGTGGCGGGAGCTGGAACAGTCCACGGGCTCTTCGTTGTTGTTGGAAACCGGCGGTCTCATGATCGGCAATCCCAAAAGTCTTGTCGTCGCGGGTGCCCTTGAAAGCGCAACAGCGCAGAAATTGCCCCACGAGCTGTTGAGCGCTCGTGAGGTCAACGACCGTTTTCCCGCGATACACCTGGAACGCGACATGGTCGCCGTTTTCGAACCGCGGGCGGGGATACTCTTCCCGGAACGTTGCATTGCCGCGCATATCGCTGCGGCACGGTCACACGGCGCAACGTTTCATTTCGACGAACCGGTCCTCTCCTGGGTTCCGGAGAACAATCGGGTACGCGTCATCACGGCGTCGCGCGACTATGTTGCCCGCCAATTGATCGTCAGCGCCGGCGCATGGGCCGGTTCGCTTTTGCCCGACCTCAAGGCCGGGCTCCAGATCGAACGCCAGGTGCAGTTTTGGTTCAAACCCCGTGTCGATCCCATCGTGTTCTCACCCGAGCGTTGCCCGGTCCATCTCTGGCAATTCGATGATGAAAAATTCTTCTATGGTTTCCCGCAACTCCCCGGCGGCAATGGCGTCAAAATCGCCTGCCACCATGACGGCGAATGCAACAACCCCGAAAGCATCCGACGCGAAGTGACACCCGCGGAAGTGGAGGCCATGCGGGCGGTCGTCCGCCGTTTCCTTCCGGGCGCCGACGGTGAACTGAGCGCCACTGCCGTCTGTCTCTACACCAACACGCCTGACAAACATTTTTGGATCGATCGCCACCCAAGCCATCCTCAGGTGCTCATCGCCAGCCCCTGTTCCGGTCACGGTTTCAAGTTCTCCGCTGCCATCGGCGAAATTCTGGCGGACATGGTGGAAGAGAAATCGTCGCCGTTCGATCTCTCCCTTTTTCGCAATCGCTGATTCCATGCCACTCTCAGGATGACCAAACCGCAGGCGACCTCGCCCTTTGCCGAAAACTTTGTCGGAAACTTTGTCGGGTTTTGGTCAACCCAGCGATTCAATGCCAAGCCCCAGCTCGACAAAGTTTCCGACGAAGGAAAGCCCAAGGGGATCTTAAAATGTCCTGGAGGCCGGCGCTCCCAGAAGGGGCTTTATTCGCGATTGCGAAAGCACCCTCCCCTGTTCCATCTTCGGCACCGTGCCTAAAACCCTCCACCCCGCAAACACCGGGCTTGCCTAAATCTCCGCAAGTAAGGCGGTTTCCTGCGGGAAGAGAGGAATATTGGGGCTCTGGTATCGAACCTGCATTACACGCCTCAACGGATAGCGCCCATGTCAACGACAACCATGAATTTCAGCGGCTACGACACCGGCTCGTTTTTTGACGAGTTGATCGGCGAAGACGGTTCGCCGCGCGGTTCCGCCCGCACCCTGGTGCGCAATATCGAAGCGCTGCCCGACGGGGAATTGCTCAATCGCCAGCGCGCCGCCGAGCGGGCGTTGCTTCACATGGGAATTACCTTCAACGTCTATGGGCAGGACGCGGGCACCGAAAAGATTTTTCCCTTCGACCTGGTCCCGCGAATTGTTGCCGCCGCGGAATGGATGCGCATCGAACGGGGCCTGAAACAGCGCATCACGGCCCTCAACCTCTTCATCAACGACCTCTATCACGACCAGAAAATACTGAAGGACAAAATCCTGCCCACGGACATCGTCCTCTCGTCCAAGACCTATCGAAAGGAGTGCGTGGGTTTTAATCCCCCGCGCGGGATTTGGTGTCATGTCACGGGAACGGATCTCGTGCGGCACCGTGACGGGCAGATTTACGTGCTCGAAGACAACCTGCGTTGCCCCTCCGGAGTGTCCTACGTGCTCGAAAATCGCGCGGTAATGAAGAGCATGTTTCCACAGGTCTTCGCGGCGTCTCGGATCCGGCCCGTGGCCGGATATCCGGGACGTCTTCGCGACATGCTGGAATTCCTGGCGCCGGACTATGTCTCGTCGCCGCGTTGCGTGCTGTTGACACCGGGCATCTATAACTCCGCCTATTTCGAACATTCCTTCCTCGCGCAGCAGATGGGCATCGAACTGGTGGAAGGCCGCGACCTCGTCATCGAGGACGGCTATGTGTGCATGCGCACCACCAAGGGCTTCGAACGGGTGGATGTGATTTATCGGCGTATCGACGACGATTTTCTCGATCCAAAATGTTTCCGTCCGGATTCGATGCTCGGAGTGCCGGGCCTGATGGAGGTCTACCAGAAGGGCAACGTCGCGCTGGCCAATGCCCCGGGTGGCGGCGTGGCCGACGACAAGGTGGTCTACGCCTATGTCCCGCGCATCGTGAAATACTATCTGGGCGAGGATATCATCCTTCCCAATGTGCCCACTTACATCTGCTCGGAACCGAAGGACCAAAGCTATGTGCTCGAGCACATTCACGAACTGGTCGTGAAGGCCGCAAACGAATCGGGCGGTTACGGGATGCTGGTCGGGCCCCACTCGACCCGCGAGCAATGCGCGGCCTTTGCCGAAAAGGTGAAAGCCCATCCACGCGATTACATCGCCCAACCCACCCTGGCCCTCTCCCGGGTCCCCACGCTGATCGGCGACAAGTTCGAGGGCCGTCATGTCGACCTCCGGCCTTACATACTTTATGGAAAGGAAATCTTCGTGCTCCCCGGGGGGCTCACGCGCGTCGCGCTGAAAAAAGGATCGCTGGTCGTGAACTCCTCCCAGGGCGGCGGCAGCAAGGACACCTGGGTGCTCGCGGATTCTCCCGTCCAGGAGTCGGACGAATTCGTCGTTAAACCCGCCGTCCAGACCACCACGGCCGCGGAATGAAAACCGCGCCGAAATCATATCCGTTGAGCGAAGCGGCGAAAGGCGGCGGAGTGCGCCCGTCCTCGGGCGCAGCAACGAACGGAGGAGAGGGGTTTCTGATTATCCCGTCCGCCTCCCATTGCGAATGTTGCTGCGCCCGGGGACGGGCGCACTCCGTCCGCCCCGCAAGGCTGCTTTAATCTCATCTTTATTATCTGATGCCCAAGTACGCTGTCGCTGAAACTCCTCCGGTCCAGTCCCCGCCCACTCCTGCAAGGTCCGCAAACGGGCCGCAACGGATGGAGCAGCTTCGCGCCTGGGTCAAAACGCAATCCCTGGGGAGCATCAGCAACGACGAGGTGGAGGCGCATTTCGCCGGGATGCCGCCTCACTACTGGAACGACTTGAGCGAGACCGGACTCGTGTGGGGGCTGGAAACCATCCATCGTTTCCTGGCGGGCATCGCCACGCTCAACACACCGGGCACGATGCCGGTGCTCGAGTGGCGCCACCTGCCGAACCGCACCGGCACGCAGCTGATGATTTGCACATGGGATCGCCTCGGCCTGCTCGCCAAGGCCGCGGCCTGTCTCAGCGCCGCGAACCTCAGCATCCAGGAGGCCAGGGTGTTCACCCGCGCGGATAACGTGGTGCTCGATGTTTTTCGTGTCTGGGAATCCGAATCGCGCGGCGTGGCCCCGGCGGAAAAACTGGAGCAAGTGGGATTCCTGCTCGACGGCGCTCTCTCCCAGCCGCCTCGCTTCGCCTCCGTCTGGGCCTGCTCGCGGCACAAATTCCTCGCTCCAACCCCGCTCTTCGCCCCGCGCATCACCTTCGACAACGAAGCGGCTCCCGGCGCGACGGTGCTCCGCATCGAAGCCGCCGATCGGCTCGGATTGCTCTACGATCTGCTCCAGGCTCTGGCCGACGCCGGGTTCAACGTCACCCAGGCCGAGATCGAGACCGACGGCGAAGCCGCCCGCGATGCCATTCACATTACAGGTGCCGACGGCCAAAAGCTGCTCGATCCCGTCCGGCTTCATGAGTTGCGGCGTGGCCTGGAGAAGGCCATCACCGTGAGCGATTGATAGATCATGCTGAGCCGCGTTGCCGATTCCATCTATTGGATGAGCCGCTACGTTGAGCGGGCCGAAAATGTGGCCCGCTTCGTCGAGGTGAACCTGCAACTCATGCTTGATGACGCCTCGGGCGACGGGCAGCAATGGGGGCCGCTGGTCAACACCACGGGCGACCACGAGGCATTCGCCGAGCGCCATGGCGAGGCCACCCAGGAAAACGTGCTGCAATTCCTGACGTTCGATGCCGCCAATCCCAATTCCATTCTCTCCTGCGTGCGCACCGCGCGCGAAAACGCCCGCACCATCCGCGAGATCATCTCCTCCGAGATGTGGCTCCAGCTCAACAAATTTTATCTCATGGTCACCGCGGCGGCCGACAAGAGGTCCGGCGCCCTCTCCAACCCCGGCGACTTTTTTACAGAAGTCAAAAATGCCAACCATCTCTTCAACGGCATCACGGCGGCAACGATGACCCATGGCGAGCCGTGGCATTTTTTCCACATGGGCCGGATGCTCGAGCGGGCCGACAAAACGTCCCGGATGCTCGACGTCAAATACTTCATCCTCCTCCGCTCGGCGCAGGATATCGGCACGCCCTTCGACGACATCCAGTGGGCAGCCGTCCTCCGCTCCGCCAGCGCATTCGAGATGTACCGCAAACGCCATGGCCGCATCTCCCCGCGCGGCGTTGTGGAATTTCTCCTGCTCGACCGCGAATTCCCCCGCGCGATCCATTTCAGCCTGCTGGCCGCGCGCGATTCGCTGCACAAGATCTCCGGCACCCCGCTGGGCACATTCCGGTATTCACCCGAAAAATTGCTCGGCCAGCTCTGCTCCGATCTCGCGTTCACCAGCGTCGACGAAATTGTCAATGCCGGCCTGCACGAATATCTCGACGACCTGCAGACACGCATGAACCAGGTCGGGGCCGGGATCTTTGAAACCTTTTTCGCCCTTAAAACGCCCAAGCCAGCCAAGATTTCCCGCCAGGAGCAGACCCAATGACGCCCGACTTGAACTGACATGAGACGCATCGCGATCCTCACTGCCGGGGGCGACACACCGGCACTCAATGCCACCATCCACGGCGCCGTCATCCGCGCCAGCGAACTGCGCGTGGAAGTCATAGGCCTCATCAAGGGTTTCAACAGCCTCTTCAACCCGCGTGTCCCGCACGTCCACCTCAATCCGCTTTTCCAGGAGATCCCCGAAGTCGATCCCACCAAGGGCGGCACGCTCATCGGATCCTCGCGCGATTTCGTCGACCCCGAGGACCATGTCAAGCTCGACGAGATCGTGGATCGCCTGAAACGACTGCGTGTCGAAGGTTTGATTTGCGTCGGCGGCGACGGCACCCTCAACGGGCTTCAACCCCTCGCCGATCGCCTGCCCACCGTGCTCGCGCCCAAAACCATCGACAATGACCTCGGCCAGAATTACCCGAGTGAACCCGACGAATATGCGCGCGTAAACGATCCCTCCACGAAAACCGGTTTCCGCTATAAGCGCACCGAATCGCGGGCGGTGTTCCAGCTGGATCAGATGGTCAATTACGTCACCCCCGGCTACGCCACCGCCGTATTCGTCTCCGCCAGCGGCGTCGAACGCATCCGGACCACGGCCGAAAGCCATCGCCGTATCGCCATCATCGAGGTGATGGGCCGCCATTCCGGTTACCTCGCGCTCGGGTCCGCCTATGGACGCCCCGACATCATCCTGGTCCCCGAACATCCGCTGGATCTCGAACACCTGGTCGCCCGGGTCAAACACACCTACGACCTCCAGAAAAACGTCGTCATCGTCTGCGGCGAAGGCATCGTGGATGAACAAGGCCGCGAGCTCGGCGCGGAAAGCAGAACCACCGACCCCGCCGGCAACGTCCAGTTCACAGGGGCCGCCGAGGCGCTGCGCGCCAAACTCATCCAGATGATCGGCGACAAATATTTCCAGCTCTACCGGCGCAGCGAAACCGCCCGCGAAGCCATTTTCACCAGAAAAGTCGGACACACCCAGCGCGGCGGACGCCCGATTCTGTTCGATCGCTTTTACGCGGCGCTCCTCGGCGCCAAGGCGGTCGAACTCCTCATCGAAGGCCGCAATAATGCCGTGTCCATCCTCCAATACAATCCCACCCGCGGGTTCCATGTCGAAGGCTGCGACGCCAACCGTTTCCGCGATCGCTGGGGCCACATCCACGCCCGCCACATGCACCCCGAACTCTACGATCCGCGCCTCATGAAACCGTCGCGGCTCGGCATTGATTATCTCACCCCCATCTTCACCGACGCCATCGGCGAGGACGATATGGAACACATGCGCCAAACGCTCTTCGCCTCCGGCAACCTGACCCAGCCCTATCATTCCATCAACACGGACGTCAACAAACGCATCCGCTATCTGGAGCCGATCGCGCCATGAACGCAGGCGCCTTTCTGAACTGCCGTAACGCCCGGACACGCCAGCGTCTCTCTGTGTGCAGCGCGCCGGACCACGAAGGTAGGGCGCGTCGCTCCGCGCGCGCCGTCGTTCGAGGATGGATCTGGAAGAAGCACGCTGGTGCCAAAGAACATCTCTCCCAACCCCGAGGGATGCGCCGTTTCGCGGCGCGCGCGGAGCGACGCGCCCTACCCCCAGCCGCCATTCTGAACCCCAGCCCCATTTCGTAATCCAATTCTCTCGTGTCCATCCACGTCGCCCTCCATCACAAAACGCGTTACACCTACGACCGCCCCATTCTTCTGGGACCGCAGGTCGTGCGCTTGCGTCCCGCCCCGCATTGCCGGACAAAAATTCTCAGCTATTCACAACACGTTCCCGGCCAGCACTTCATCAACTGGCAACAGGATCCGTTCGCAAACTGGAATGCGCGTCTCGTATTTCCCGAACGGATGAAGGAATTCACCGTCGAGGTCGAACTGGTCGCCGAGATGGCCGTTCACAATCCGTTCGATTTCTTCATCGACGACGCCGCCTCGTATTTCCCCTTCAGCTACGATGAGGATTTGAAGAAGGATTTGAGTCCCTTCCTCGCGCTCTCCGAAGCCACGCCCAAGCTCGCCGCCGCCATCGCCGCCGTAAAACGGGAGCTTCTCGACGCCGGCGCGGAGCCCGCCAGGCCCGCTAAGAAGCAGGCGCTTCGAACGATCGATTTTCTGGTCGCGCTGAATCAGAGGCTCCAACGCGAGTTGCGTTATGTGATCCGGATGGAGCCCGGAGTGCAGTCTCCCGAAACAACCCTCACCACCCTCAGCGGCTCCTGCCGTGACTACGGCTGGTTGCTCGTGCAACTCCTCCGCCATCTCGGCCTGGCCGCGCGCTTTGTCAGCGGCTACCTCATCCAGCTCACGCCGGACGTCAAATCCCTCGACGGCCCGAGCGGGACCTCGATGGATTTCACCGACCTGCACGCCTGGTGCGAAGTCTATCTGCCGGGCGCCGGCTGGATCGGGCTGGATCCCACCAGCGGCCTGCTCGCCGGCGAAGGGCATATTCCCCTGAGCTGCACGCCCGAGCCCAGCACCGCCGCGCCCATCTCGGGGGCACTCGAGAAATGCAAATCCGAGCTCCTGCATGAGATGACCGTTACGCGCATTCACGAATCGCCGCGCGTGACCAAGCCCTACACCGAGGAACAATGGACGGCCATCCGGAACATGGGCCATGCCATCGACGTCGACCTCCAGAAACACGACGTGCGCCTGACCATGGGGGGTGAACCGACCTTCATCGCGAGCGATGACCCCGATGGTCCCGAATGGAATTTCACGGCGACCTCGCCAAAAAAGCGCGCGCTCTCGGATACGCTCCTCAAAAAGCTTCGCGCCCGTTTTGCCCCGGCTTCCCTCGTCCATTATGGCCAGGGGAAATGGTATCCAGGCGAATCCCTCCCGCGTTGGGCCTTTGGCTGTTACTGGCGAAAAGACGGCGCGCCGATCTGGCAGCACGACGAACTCATCGCCCAGGAAGGAGCTGATTACGGTCATACCACGGAGCTCTCCGCGAAATTCCTGGGCGTGCTCAGCGCGCGACTCGGCGCGGATCCGCAGTGGATTCTGCCCGGGTTCGAGGATCCCTTTTATCATGTGTGGAAGGAACGCCAGCTTCCTTCGAACATGGATCCGCATGACAAAAATCTTCACGACGATGAGGAACGGGCGCGGCTCGCCCGAATTCTGGAACAGGGGCTTAACGCGGTGGTGGGTCATGTGCTCCCGATCCAGCGCGCCATCGGCGGCCCTGCACACTCCTGGATCAGCGGCCCATGGTTCCTGCGATCCGAAAAGCTGCTCCTTATCCCCGGCGATTCCCCAATGGGCCTGAGGCTGCCCCTGGATTCCCTGCCTTGGGTCAAGGATTCGGAGCGCTTCCATATCCACCCACTGGATCCGTCTGCCGAGCGTCTTCCCCTGCCCTCGCCACAGGAACTGCGCCAGCGCCATCTCCGGACCGAGACCGGGGGAACAGCCGCCCAACACACCGGCCCGGAACGCCGGTCTCCGACCCGGCATGATTTGAACGATCCCAAATCTGCCCGGCTCGGCGAGACTCAGAGCGTTGCAAAACCCCGCCCAGCCGATCGCGAAGACCCGACTCGCGTCCCGCAACTCGGCGATTCAGCGCCTTGGATCGTTCGCACCGCCCTTTGTGTCGAACCCCGACACGGCCGCCTCCATGTCTTCATGCCGCCGGTCGCCACGCTCGAGGATTATCTCGAACTCATCGCCGCCGTGGAGGACACGGCCGTTCAACTGAGCACCCCCGTCGCCATCGAGGGCTACACCCCGCCGCGCGATTCCCGCTTGAACGTCCTCAAGGTCACCCCCGACCCAGGCGTCATCGAGGTCAACCTGCATCCAAGCAATTCCTGGGAGGACCTCGTGGAACGGACGACCGTGCTGTATGACGAAGCCCGCCAAACCCGTCTCGGCACCGAAAAATTCATGGTCGACGGGCGGCATACAGGAACCGGTGGCGGAAACCATATCCTCATCGGCGGTGAGACGCCGTCGGATTCCCCCGTCCTGCGCCGGCCGGATGTGCTCCGCTCGTTGCTGGCCTATTGGCAAAATCATCCCTCCTTGAGCTGGCTGTTCAGCGGATTGTTCATCGGTCCCACCTCCCAGGCTCCCCGTGTGGATGAGGCGCGCAACGACTCCTTGTATGAACTGGACGTTGCCTTCCACGAACTCGACCGCCAAATCGCGCTGGTGGGCGCAACGTCCGGCACGGGCAGAGCCGCAGCCGCTCCCAAAACCCTGCCTCCCTGGCTGGCAGATAGGCTGTTCCGCAATTTGCTGATCGATTCCAGCGGCAACACCCATCGCGCGGAATTCAGCATCGACAAACTTTATTCGCCCGACGGATCGGCCGGCCGCCTGGGGCTCGTCGAGATGCGCGCCTTTGAAATGCCGCCGCACGCGCGCATGAGCCTTGCCCAGCATCTGCTCCTGCGCGGCTTGATCAGCAAGTTCTGGAAAAATCCCTACTCCAATCCACTCATCCGCTGGGGCACCGAGATTCATGACCGCTGGATGCTCCCGCACTTTTGCCAGACCGATTTTCGCGACGTGCTGCAGGATCTGCGCGACGCCGGCTACGCATTCGATTTCGATTGGTTCGCGCCCCATTTCGAATTTCGCTTCCCGCGCATCGGCGACTTCAGCCAGCGCGACATCCATGTCGAATTGCGGACCGCGCTCGAACCCTGGCATGTCCTGGGTGAGGAAGGCGCGGCCGGCGGCGCGGTGCGTTATGTCGACAGTTCCCTGGAACGGTTGCAGGTGAAAGCGCGGGGACTCGCCCGGGACCGGTTTGCCCTGACCGTCAACGGCCGGCGCATCCCTCTCCATCCTTCGGGCACGAGCGGCGAAGGAGTCGCCGGCGTGCGCTATCGCGCCTGGCAACCGCCGCATTGTCTCCAACCGACGATCGGTGCGCATGCGCCCCTGGTTTTCGACCTCTACGACACATGGAACGGACGTTCCCTCGGCGGGTGCCAGTATCACGTGGCCCATCCCGGAGGACGCAGCTACGACACTTTCCCGGTCAATGCCTATGAAGCCGAGAGCCGCCGGCTGGCGCGTTTTTCCGCCCACGGCGCCAAGCAGGGAAAATTCACGCCGCCCCCCGAACGCGTAAACCGCGATTTTCCCTTCACGCTCGATCTGCGCATCACATAAATCGGGCTGCCATCCTGGCAAGTCCCGGTGGCAAGTCCTGGAGGGACGTCAGAAAATAGCCCACCGATTTATCGGTGGGCATCATAGGCAAAAGCGAAAAAAGTCCTGTCAGGGACGAAAGAAGTGTTCAATTTATTTGTCAAAGGCCGAACCAGGTCCGGCCCAACGATTGCCGCGGGCGTCTCATCATGTCACGTTGCGCCCGCATGACTGACGGAAACCAGAGGATTTCCTCCCGGTATGAAAGTGCCGGGGCGGTTTACGACGAGATGCTGGAAGCGCCCGGAACGCCGCGCGCGCACTGGCTGCCGCTCGTTCGTGCCCTCGACGATCTCGGCAATGTCGAAGTGCAGGCCCGCGGCGAAACCGCCCGCCGCTTCCTCCGCGAAAACGGCGTCACTTACAATATTTACGGAGATGTCCAGGGCCTTGAACGCACATGGGAATTGGATCCGTTGCCCCTGCTGCTGCCCACGGCGGAATGGGCCCGCATCGAGCAGGGACTCATCCAGCGCACGCGCCTGCTCGGCCTGCTCCTCGAGGACATTTACGGCGAACAAAAACTGCTGCGCGAACATCGCCTTCCGCCCGCTCTCCTCTTTGCCAACCCGGCTTTCCTCCATCCGTGCCGCGGCGTTCGCCCGGTGGGAAATCTGCCGCTGGTGCTTCACGCCGTGGATTTGATGCGTTCACCCGACGGCCAGTGGTGGGCCATGGCCGATCGCACACAGGCTCCTTCCGGCGCGGGCTACGCATTGGTCAACCGCATCGCGCTCTCGCGCGCGTTTCCCGATGAGTTTCGCGATTGCCACGTCCAGCGCCTCGCGTCGTTTTTTCAGGTCGCGCGCGACACGCTGCGGGGGCTTGCCCCGATGCAGCGTGACAATCCCAATGTCGTCCTGCTCACTCCCGGGCCCTACAACGAAACGTATTTCGAGCACGCGTACCTGGCGCGCTACCTCGGGCTGCAACTCGTCGAGGGAGGCGACCTCACGGTGCGCGACCGGCGTGTCTTCATCAAAACCCTCGAGGGCCTCAGGCCGGTGGACGTCATTCTGCGCCGCGTGGACGACACCTTCTGCGATCCCCTCGAATTGCGCGCCGAGTCGCACCTGGGCGTCCCGGGCCTGGTCGAAGCGGCCCGCGCCGGAAATGTCGCCATCGCCAACCCGCTGGGCTCAGGGGTCGTTGAAACTCCGGCGCTCCTCGCCTTCCTTCCCGGCTTGTGCCGCCATTTCCTCGGCGAGGACCTCAAACTCCCATCAGTCGCCACCTGGTGGTGCGGGCAGCCTTCGGCCCTCCAGCATGTCGAGAAACACCTCGATGAGTTCATCGTCAAACGCGCCTTTGCCACCGGCTCGGGCGAACCGTTTTTCGGCCGGCGCCTCGATGCCGAACAGCGCGAAGCGCTGCTCCGGGAGATCCGGGCCGCGCCCCATGGTTTCATCGGCCAGGAGCAGGTCGCCCTCTCCACAGCTCCCTCCTGGCAAAACGGCCAACTCGCTCCGCGGCCCCTCGTGGTCCGCGTTTACATCTGCGCAACCCGCGACGGCTTCCGCGTCATGCCCGGCGGCCTGACCCGCGTCTCCCCCACGGAAACCGGCCCTGTTGTCTCCACCCAAAGCGGCGGCCTGAGCAAGGATACCTGGGTCCTCTCCGATGGCCCCGTCAGCAACATCACGCTCCTGAAACCCGCCGCGCCCGTCGTGCGCCTCGAACGACGCGCCGCCGAAGTCCCCAGCCGGGTCGCCGATCATCTTTACTGGCTCGGACGTTACGCCGAACGCCTCGAAAACACCGTCCGTTTGTTGCGCGTCGCCCTGTCCCGGCTTGCCGGAGAAAGCGTCGGCGAACCGCCGCCGGAGTTGAACGCCCTGCTGGAATTGCTGGCCGAACTGGAGCTCGCCCCGAAACCGGACGAGGTACGGGCGTCCGGCGAAAAAATGGAGAAACATCTGCTCCTGCTCGTCTATCTCGCCAGCCGCGCCGGCAGCATCCGTGAAGTCCTGAACCGGCTTCGCCACAGCGCGTTCGTCGTTCGCGACCGCTTTACCGCCGACACTTGGCGCATCTTCAACAAACTCCAGATGGATGCCCGCGTCCGGCCGCGCAACATTCCCGTCACCGAGGCGCTCGCCCTGCTCAATACCCTCGTGCTCGATCTCGCCGCGTTTAACGGCATGGCGATGGAGAACATGACCCGCGGCCATGGCTGGCTCTTCCTCGACATCGGCCGGCGCCTCGAACGCGCGCTGCATCTGTTGGGTCTCTTGCGCGCCGCCTTGCGCGTGGACCCCGAGGCGCAGTGGCTGCTGGAACCGCTGCTCGAAATCGCGGACAGCGTCATGACCCATCGCCGCCGTTACTATGAACGCCCTCAACTCGCCGGTGTCCTGGACCTGCTGCTGCTCGACGAAGGAAATCCCCGTTCACTGGCATTCCAGCTCAACACCCTTTCCATCCATGCCGCAGCGTTGCCGGCCACAACGGCTTCCGCAGTCGGCCGCGAAAAGGAATTGCTCGACGCCGCCTCCACTCAATTGCAAGCCGCCCATCTGCTGACGCTCACGACGAACCCGGAAGCGGGCCGCGCCGTGTCCGAACTGGCGGGCACGTTGCACCACCAGCTCATGGAGGTCTCAGACGCCTTGACCCACCGTTATTTTGCCCACGCCGACGCCCGCGTGAGCTAGTTGTATCCGGCAATGCTCTACACCCTCCGACATTCCACGATTTACGACTACGACCACGACGTGTCGCTTTCCCATCACATGGTCCGGCTCAAGCCGCGCGAGTTGGAACACCAGCGCAATCGCGAGCACCGTGTTGAGACGGTGCCACCCGCAACAACCCGTTCCGAACACATCGATCACTTCGGAAACACGACCGGTTTTCTCACCATCGAGGGCGCCCATCGACGGCTGGAGATCCATTCCCGCGGCGTCATCGAGGTTCTGCCTCCCGTCGCATCACCTATTCCCGGCAAAACGGCTCCCTGGGAATTGCTGCGCGACGCCTGTGGCGGCGGCGGCCTGGAAGCGCCGCTGGAACCCATGGAATTCGTGTTCGCTTCGCCCTTGTTGCCGCGGCGCGGCGATTTCGCAAAATACGCGCAACCTTCGTTCTCCGACGGCAGGCCGGTGCTGGAAGCCGCGCTGGATCTGTGCGCCCGAATCCACGCCGACTTCGCCTTCGACCCGCGCGCCACCACGGTCATGACGTCGGTCCTCGAATTCTTCCGCACACGCCGTGGAGTCTGCCAGGACTTTGCCCATCTGATGGTGGCCTGCCTGCGATCCATCGGGTTGCCCGCGCGCTATGTCAGTGGCTATCTCGAAACCATTCCACCGCCCGGCAAGGAGAAACTGATCGGCGCCGACGCTTCCCATGCATGGATCTCGGTATGGTGTGGCAAGGATGGCTGGAGGGACCTGGATCCCACCAACAACCTGATGCCCTCCCAACGTCACATCTCCGTGGCCTGGGGCCGCGACTTCGGCGACGTCAGTCCCGTGCACGGCGTGCTCGTCGGCAGCGGTTCCCACAAACTCAAAGTCTCCGTGGATGTCCGGCCCGAGGAGATCAACGGCCCAAAATCGGTCATCAGTGGTCAGTAGGCCCAGCCGGAGTGCGCCCGTCCCCGGGCGCAGCAACATGGATCGGGAGACGTTTGGATTCCCCGCACGCCCAAAGGTAGGGCGCGTCGCTCCGCGCGCGCCGCTTCAAAATCTCCGTGAATGTCCCGGCCCGAGGAGATCGACGCCCCAAGTCAGTCATCGTTCGTCAGTAGCCAAAGCCGGAGTGCGCCCGTCCCCGGGCGCAGCAACATGGATCGGCGAGACGTTCGGATTTCTCGCACGCCCAAAGGTAGGGCGCGTCGCTCCGCGCGCGCCGCTTCAAAATCTCCGTGAATGTCCCGGCCCGAGGAGATCGACGCCCCAAGTCAGTCATCGTTCGTCAGTAGCCAAAGCCGGAGTGCGCCCGTCCCCGGGCGCAGCAACATGGATCGGCGAGACGTTCGGATTTCTCGCACGCCCAAAGGTAGGGCGCGTCGCTCCGCGCGCGCCGCTTCAAAATCTCCGTGAATGTCCCGGCCCGAGGAGATCGACGCCCCAAGTCAGTCATCGTTCGTCAGTAGCCAAAGCCGGAGTGCGCCCGTCCCCGGGCGCAGCAACATGGATCGGCGAGACGTTCGGATTTCTCGCACGCCCAAAGGCAGGGCGCGTCGCTCCGCGCGCGCCGCCGAAAGGAGCATGCGCCGAAAAAGCACGCAGTTGCCGATGAACGTCTTTCGCCAGTCCGACCCGTGCGCCGATTCACTTCGGCGACGCCCCAGCGATGCTCAACGTCAGATCAATGTTGTCGGACACCTTGTCCGCCGGTGCCGACGGGTTAATCCCAAAGTCGGAACGTTTGATGGTGAAAGTAGAGCGGATCACCAGCAAATCCCCCTGCTTGCCCGGCACGCGCTGCCCCAGCTTGTTCTTCAGGTAGGTCAGCTTCACCGGAACCGTCAGATCTTTCGGCACGCCGTGAGCCGAAAAAATTCCGGTCGCATCGCCCGTCGTGGTGTCCCCGTCCGTCTTCACGTTCTTGAGTTCCTTCACTTCAAAAGTGATCTCCGGATGTTTCGCCACGTCCATCCATTGGCTTCCATGAAGATGTTCCTTCATCGTCGGGTTGGGAACATGCAGGGATGAGGCGGCGATTACAATTTTGCCCTTCGTCGTCCCCGGGGCATCGGGGTCGAATGTGACCGAGCCGCTGATGCCACTGGCGCTGCCGTTGATGGCTTCCAGGGGCGCATCCAGTTTGAACGTCGCGTTGTTCACCCCTTTCGGATCCTTGAAATCGAAGTTCTGCGGCGCGGCAACGGCCATCGCGGCTCCCGCTAACGTCGCGAGCACCACCAGGATTTGAAACGGAATCTTCATGCTTTGGATTTGGTTTTTGTAGTTTTGGTTTTGTTAAATGGTAAAAAGGAAACACCGGCCAGGATGCAAGCTCCCAGTTCGGCAGCCCCCAGGAATTCGATACCTGGAACAAATCGTTTTTCGTAGGTGATGCCTTCAATGCCAAGAACCTCATCCAGGTGCCGCACCGGGACGGTGGTTTTGGTAAAGCCACGATTCGCGCCGGCGGCGTACCAATAGCCCCCGGCCCCCAGGGCCACCAGGATGGCGATCAGTCGCAAGGCGCATTTCATATCTATCGTTATTAGGCGTCCTTCGCGCGCTGTCAGTTCAAATCGAACCACAGCACCGGCGTCAAATTCATCCCCCGAAGATCGACCGCGAAGGATAAGCCATGACGCGCGTTGAGCCAGCCGCGATCGCCATGGCCCCGTTCTTGAAATCGTCGAATCGTTTTCATGTCCCCCACGCTAGCCGGGGCCGGCGGATCCGGGAAATATCATGTTGCTTGGCTCAGCATGCCCAAAAGGTATCCTCGCGTCCCATGGAACTGCGTCATCTTAAGTATTTCGTCGCCGTCGCCGAGGAACAAAACATCACCCGCGCCGCCCGGCGCCTCCGTGTTTCGCAGCCGCCGTTAAGCCGCCAAATCCGCGACTTGGAGGAGGAGCTGGGAGTGGCCCTTTTGGCGCGCAGCCCCAAATCGGTCCGCCTGACCGAAGCGGGCCAGGTTTTTCTGCTCGAAGCCCGGGCTGTGCTGGCCCGGGCTGAGGAGGCCACGCTGACCGTTCGTGCCGTTGCCAGCGGACGTCGCGGGGAGATTCACATCGGGTATGCGCCGTCGTTGACCGTCGAGCTACTGCCACGCGCTCTGCGGGAGTTTCAGGAAAAAAATCCGGGCGTGCGCGTGACCCTGCATGACATGTCCACGGAGGAAATGCTGGCCGGATTGCGTGAAGGCCGCTTGCACCTGGCGCTCATGATCCAGCTGCCGCGCAAAGTCCTGGGGGGACTGCGTTTTGACGAACTGCGCCGCTATGCTGTTTGCGTGGCGGCGCATCCCGCCCATCCGCTGGCCCGCTCGCGCGGAGTCTCCTTGCGCGCGGTCGCCCGGGAACGGTTGATTGGTTATACCCGGCGCGACTATCCGGAATACTATGAATTCGTGAAGGACCAGTTCGCGCCACTAGGCATCCTGCCGGAGCTGGCGGAGGAACACGACAGCGCAACGAGCCTGGTGGCGTCGATTGAAGCCGGACGCGGCCTCGCGCTGGTGCCGCAAAGCTTCTCCTGTTTCGCCGGTGCCCGGCTCAAATTGATGCTCATCCAACCCGCCCTCCCGCCGCTCATTGTGGGCGCGGTCCGTCGCGATGAATCGCTGGGCGAAGCCGGGGCCCGTTTTCTGGAAGCGGTCAAAAGTTCATCAAAGTAGGTCAGGCGTCCCGCCCGCCCAGCACGCTCCCGGCAAGTGCCGACACCGCCTCCGGCAACCCACGACTCGCGACAATCCTTGACGCAATCGCGTCAAGGATTGTCGCGAGCTTTGCGCGGGGGCCAACGCAGGTGTGTCCGGATCGGGCGCGGCTGGCGCACGCTCAAGATGCCCAAACTTCCGGACGCTGGACGCCTGCCCTACTTGGGGGACCGCCGGATCTGCTGGAAGGTTTCCAGGGCGACCTCGCGGGCGATGGCGTGGCTGACCACCGGGCTCGGATAATCGCGCTCCAACAAAAAGCCCGCCCGCTCGCAAATCTCCGTCGGGGCTTCCCACGGACGATGCAGCCACTCATTGGGTAACGACGCCAGCTCCGGGCACCATTCCCGCACGTAATCGCCGTCGGGATCGAATTTCTCACCCTGGCTCACCGGATTGAACACGCGAAAATAGGGCGCGGCATCGGCGCCGCATCCGGCTGTCCATTGCCAGCCCAGCGTGTTCTGGGCGAGGTCCGCGTCGACCAGCGTGTCCCAAAACCACGCCGCTCCCTCCGTCCAGGAGAGCAGCAAATCCTTCACCAGAAACGACGCCACGACCATGCGCAGCCGGTTGTGCATCCAGCCGGTCGTCCAGAGCTGTCGCATCCCGGCATCGACAATCGGGTAACCCGTCCGCCCTTTTTGCCACGCCTCCAGAAAAGCCGCGTCCTGGCGCCATCGAAATTTCTTGAACTCCGCCCGCAAGGGTTCGGAAGGCGTTTGCGGAAAATGAAACAGCAGGTGATGCGCGAATTCACGCCAGCCGATTTCCACCAGGAATTGCGAGGAGCGTTCCTTCGCGGATAACGCATGCCAAATCTGGCGGGGACTGATCTCCCCAAAATGCAAATGCGGCGACAGCTGGGAGGTGCCGGCACGATCCGGACGATTTCGATCCTCCGTGTACCGGGAGGCCGCCGAAGCCAGGAATCGTTTCAACCGAAGGCCGGCGCCGGCTTCCCCGGGCTGCCACATCTCCTGCAACCCGCCCGCCCAGTCGGGTCGCGGTTGCAATCCCAGCTTCGCAATCTCCAGGGATGCCGGCCAGGATTTCGGCGTCTTCCATTTTGAGCGAGTCACCAGGGGCGGCCCAGGTTCGCGCTGAGCCATGCAATGCTTCCAAAACGGCGTGAACACCTGGAACGGTTTTCCGCTCTTGTTCTGGATCGTCCATGGTTCATGCAACAGGGCTCCATTAAAACTTTCAGCTGCGAGGCCCGCATTTTGAAGCCCGGTGGACGTCTGGAGATCCCGCGCGATCACGCCTGGCTCATAACGCCGGTTCCAGTACACGGCGGTGGCGCCGCATTCCTTTGCCAACAGCAGCAACGTCGTTACAACCGGTGCCTGCCGGATGATTAACCTGGAACCGCGCGCCCGCAAAGAGGCATCCAGCGCCTGCAACGAATGATGCAACCACCAACGCGACGCTCCCCCCGGCGCCCAGGGTGCTTCCTCGTCGGGCGCCCAGATAAATACCGGCACGACAGGGCCCCCGCGCTGGACGGCGGCCTGCAGGGCCGGATTGTCCGCCAACCGCAGATCCAGTCGGAACCAAACTAGTGACGTGCCACTCATGCGGACGTCACCGTAGCAGCCGCAGCCATCCGGATGGAATCCCAGCGTTACACGGACCAGCGCCTGATTTTCTCCCTCTCTTCCCGCGGAGGGAAAAAAAGATGGAGTCCGACGGGGCACTGTCAGGATGCAAGTTCCCGGCATTTCGCGCGTGTCACTCCCTCCTGAACCGATTCCACCAGCTTTTAATCACACCCAAGTTTGCGCACGGACGCCTTTACTGCTTGATTGTGCATCGCCGCCCTTGTTGCAATCGATGGCGCGACACGCGATGCAGACGCACCCCAAACATTATTGCGGCGTCTTCGGCATTTTCGGACACCCGAACGCCGCGGAGCTCACCTATTATGGCCTTTACGCGCTTCAACACCGCGGTCAGGAGAGCGCGGGGATCGTCAGCTGCGATGGACAACAGTTCCGTGTTCACAAGGGAATGGGATTGGTGCCACAGGTGTTTACCGGCGAAATCCTCCATGGCCTGCCGGGGAACGTTGCCGTGGGCCACACGCGTTATTCCACCACCGGCTCGTCGCATCTGCGCAATGCACAACCGCTGACCGTGGACTGTGCGCGCGGCCAGATCGCCATCGCCCACAATGGCAACCTGACCAATGCCGCCAAGCTGCGCGAGGAACTCGAGATGCGCGGCTCCATCTTTCAAACGACCGTCGACAGCGAGATCATCCTGCACCTGATGGCGCAGCCCAGCCTCAACGGGCATGAGAACAACCTGATTGAAACGGTCCGCCGGATCGAAGGGGCGTTTTCCCTCGTCATCATGACCGAAAACGAATTGATCGGCGTTCGGGATCCGTTTGGATTCCGGCCGCTGTCGATCGGCAAGGTGGGCGACGCCTGGGTCCTGGCCAGCGAAACCTGCGCACTCGATTTGATCCACGCCAAATTCGTGCGCGACGTGGCTCCCGGCGAAATTGTCATCATCAGCAAGGAAGGCATGAAATGCATCCAGGCGTTTCCGCACCAGGAACGGCGCGCCTTTTGCATCTTTGAATATGTTTATTTTGCGCGGCCCGACAGCACCATCGGGGGCCGCAATGTCTACAAGGCGCGGCTGGAGATGGGCCGGCTCCTGGCCCGGGAAAATCCGATCGACGCGGATATCGTCGTCCCCGTGCCGGACAGCGGCAACACCGCGGCGCTGGGATACTCGATGGAATCGGGAATTCCCTACGAGATGGCATTCATCCGAAACCATTACGTGGGACGCAGCTTCCTTCAGCCCAGCCAACTCATCCGGGATTTCAATGTGCGGGTGAAGCTCAATCTCATTCCGGAGCTGGTGAAGGACAAGCGGGTGATCATCGTGGACGATTCGATAGTGCGCGGGACGACGTGCAAAGCCCGGGTGAACACCCTGAAGGAAGCGGGCGCGCGCGAAGTGCATGTGCGCGTGAGTTGTCCGCCGCACCGCAATCCCTGCGTCTATGGAATCGATTTTCCCGACCGCAGCAAGTTGATGGCGGCGAATTATTCCGAGCAGGAGATTTGCAAGTATCTCAACGCGGATTCCCTGGCCTATCTTTCGCAGGCCGGCATGGTCGAGGCGACGGGCATGGGGAAGGAATCCTTTTGCATGGCCTGTTACGACGGCAATTACCCGGTGCCGTATGATCCGAAGCTGGAGAAAAACATCATCGAACGCCGCCGCGCGCGCGTTGAGGGCTTCGGCGAAGCGCTCGCCAAGAACGAGAAGCAAATCAAGCTGCTCTAGGCGGTTCCCTCGCCCACCCGTCCCGGAAAGACAGCAGGCACGTCACGAACCACATCGTCCTCTTCGTTGAATTCCCGTTGCGGCGGACACCGTCGACTTGTGCCCGTCCAATTTTCCCCAGCTTCGGCGCATCCGGGCACTGCCCCGGAGCGCCGGTCTCCGACCCGGCACGTGCTGAACATTGCACGATCGGGCCGGGTCGGAGACCGGCGCTCCAGCTGCGATCCCGGGGCGGTGCCAGAATGCGCCCCCCAGCTTCTGCTCCCGAGCTTCTGCTTGTTTCACCGTTCCAAACCGCTTACGCTCCGCATCAGCCATGCTCAGGTTCTTCAATGGCGGTGGCGAGCGGTTCTGCGATGGAGTGTCGCGCCGCAGTTTTCTCCAGGCTGGCGGACTCGCCCTCGGCGGGCTGGCGCTCTCCGATTTCCTCCGGCTCAAAGCCTCCGGCGGCGTCGCCCCCGCGCGCACCGGCAAATCGGTCATCATGATTTGCCTGGGCGGCGGCCCCAGCCAGGTCGACACCTACGACATGAAGCCGGAGGCTCCCGCGGAAATCCGCGGAGAATTCCGGCCCATCCGCAGCAACGTCCCGGGCATGCCGCTGTGCGAATTATTACCCCGCCAGGCCAGGATCGCTGACAAATTCGCCGTCGCACGCAGCGTCACCTGGCAGGAACCGGACCATCAACGCATCGAGATTTTCACCGGTTTTCCCAAGCGCGAACGGCGGCCCTCATTCGGATCTTATGTCAGCCGGTTGGCGAACCGTTCCGGCAGCGCGCTGCCGCAATTCGTCAGCCTCAAGGGATCCGACCAGGAAATCGCCGAAGCCGAACAACCTCTCTGGGCCGGATCCCAGCACCGGGCATTTGTGCCGGACAGCAAAGGCTTGAAGACTCTTGAGCTGAGCACCCAGGTGGATTTGTCCCGCGTGAAAAATCGCAGGGAACTGCTCGCCCAATTGGACACGCTGCGGCGCGAGGTGGATGCGAAGGGGGAAATGCGCGCCTTCGACGCCTTCTCAGGGCAAGCCTTCGACATGCTGACCAGCGGACGGGTCCGCAAAGCTTTTGATCTGAACGACGAAAAACCGGAGCTCCTCGATCGGTATCGAGCGGGCGGCAGCAAGTTCATGTATTCGCATTCGCCAAGCCCGGTGGCCTGGGACTGGGAATCGTTCGTTCGCGCGCGGCGTCTCGTGGAGGCCGGCGTGCCCTTCGTTTCCCTGCAGGTGGGGCTCTGGGATCATCATTGTGCTGATGGACTCCCAACCTTGTTTGAATCCTACCGATCGTTGTTGCCGCTCTACGACGCCTGCCTGACCGCCTTGATCGAGGACCTTTATGAACGCGGCCTGCATGAAGAGGTATGCGTCATCGTTTGGGGCGAATTCGGGCGCACGCCACGGGTGAACAAATTCGGCGGACGCGATCATTGGCCGGCGGCCGGAAGCGTGTTGTTTTCCGGTGGAGGCCTGAAAATGGGCCAGTATGTTGGCGCGACAAATCCGGCGGGCGAATATCCGACCACGCGCGCCTACACGCCGCAGAATGTGCTGGCCACCCTCTACCATGTGCTCGGCATTGACCCGGCGGCCACGCTGCTGGACCACAACGGCCGCCCGCAATATCTGCTCGAGGATCGCGACCCCATCCGCGAGCTGGTTTGAGTGCGCCAAGTTGGGTCTGGACGCTAAAGCGTTAACCGCGAACCCCGCGAAATAGGCGAACAAGACTCAGGGAACCTGTCTATCGAGAGTGACTTGGATTACTCCTCCTCAGTTTTCGCGTATTTCGCCTCTTTCGCGGTTTAAGCGTTAGTAGCCTCAAACCCAGAAAGGATTTCGCGATTCCACCTTTAGCATTTTACGTTTCTCCCGCCTGTGCTAAATCCTTCCGATGCGTTTCATAGGCAGTGTCATCGAAAAACTCCAGCGCCATCCAAAGCGCGTCGTGTTCCCCGAGGGAACCGAGCCCCGCATCCTCCAGGCGGCGCGACAATTTTATTCCCTGCGGCTCGGAGCGCCGATTTTGCTCGGGGACCGCACCAGCATCAAAGCGGCCGCCGCCGATCTGAATGTGTCGCTGGAAGGCGTGCGCATCATCAATCCGGCCGAGAGCGAGGATCTCGAAACGTTCGCGCGCCGTTTTGAATTGCTGCGCCGATTCAAGGGAATCAAGGAACGGGAAGCCCGCGAGGCGATGCTCAATCCCAATTATTACGGCGCGATGATGGTCGCCATGCACCAGGCGGACGGATTCATCTCCGGCGCCAGCGAAGTCACGGGGAGCACCCTGCGTCCGCTGTTCCAAATCATCAAAGTCGCGCCCCAGGCGGCCACGGCCTCCAGCTGCATGATCATGGAGGTCGAAGACACCCGGTTCGGCGAAGGCGGCGTCATGTTCATGGCGGATTGCGGCGTCATCCCCGAACCCACCGTTGAACAGCTTGCCGACATCGCGGTGTCCACCGCGCAACTCGCGCACAAACTGTTGGGGACCCGCCCGCGCGTTGCCTTGTTGAGTTTTTCGACCAAGGGCAGTGCCACCCACGCCAGCATCGGCCGCGTGCAGGCGGCCACTGCGTTGGCCCGGCAAAAAGCCCAACAACAGCGGTTCGAAGCGGACTTCGACGGCGAGCTCCAGGTCGACGCCGCGCTCGTCCCCGAGATCGCCATCCGCAAGCTTCCCGACAGCAAGGTCGCCGGCCGGGCCAATGTCCTGGTCTTCCCGGATCTGAACTCGGGCAACATCGCCTCGAAACTGGTCCAACACGTCGCCCGGGCCAATGCCTACGGCCAAATCCTTCTCGGGCTCGATCGCCCGGCCGCGGATGTTTCCCGCGGTTCCAACGCGCACGACATCCTGGGCGTTTCCGCGATCATTGGCATTCAATCCATTGCCTACAGCGATTTGTATCCTGAAAAAAAGGAGGCGCTCCCCGCATGAACCTGGAAACTCCGCGCGTCTTCATCGCCGCCACGCGGCAAAACGACGGCAAAACCACGACCTCACTCGGCCTGCTCTCCGCCCTCCAGAAGCGCTACCCGCGCGTGGGCTACATCAAGCCTGTCGGCCAGCGCTTCGTGGAGATTGAAGAGCAGAAGATCGACGAGGACACGGTGTTGATGGATCGCGTGTTTCGCCTCAACTGCCCCCTCGTGGACATGAGCCCGATCGCCGTCGAGCCCGATTTCACCCGCAAATACCTGCAGTCTTCAAATCGGGAAGCGCTGGTCAAACGCATCGAGAAGGCCTTCGATCGCGTCGCCTGGGAGAAGGAATTCGTGCTGTGCGAAGGCTCCGGCCATGCCGGCGTGGGCAGCGTGTTCGATTTGTCCAACGCGCAGGTGGCCAAAATCCTCAAGGCCCGGGTCGTCATCGTCTCCCGTGGCGGCATCGGCAAACCCATCGACGAAGTCGCCCTGAACCTCGCCCTGTTCGAAAAGGAGGACGTCGAGGTCATCGGCGTGATCCTGAACAAGGTGGCCCCGGACAAGATTGATCTCGTCAAGGAATTTGCGCGCCGCGGGCTCAAGCGCAAAGGGCTCGAGTTGCTGGGCGTCATCCCGCATCTGCCCATTCTCTCTCGCCCGAGCGTGGAGTTGATCCGCGACGAGCTCAAAGCCGAGCCGCTCAACTCGAGCAAACAGATGAGCAACCTGGTCGAGGAATTCGTCATCGGCGCGATGGGCGTGAACAACGCGATGTGTTACATCCGCCAGGGCGTCCTGCTGATCACCCCCGGCGACCGCGAGGACATCCTCCTGGCAACCGCCACTGCCGTCGGCCTGGACGACAGCCCGTATTTCGCCGGCATCGTGCTGACGGGCGACCTGCGCCCCAGCGAGAGCGTGCTGAAAATCATCCGCGGCCTCCCCTTCCCCGTGCTGCTGGCCGGCGAGGACAGCTTTGCAGTGGCCTCCCGAATTCACGATCTCACCGTCAAGATTCGCCCCGATGACGCCGAAAAAATTGCGCTCATCCGGGACTTGATTTCGACCCACGTCGACGTGAACCGGATCTTGAAAGCCATTTGACGGATCTTCAACCGCGAACGAACGCGAATGAATATACGCGAAGGGGCACTTATGAAATCAGGTGAGAACTGGAAACAAAACTTCTGTGGCTGAAACGGCCGTTCGCCAAATAGTTTTCGTTCTGAACAGGTCCAAATGCATTACGCGGGCCGTGACTTCGCGTCCCTTCGTGTCCATTCGCGGTTCCCGAATCCGACGTACGGCTAATCAATCTCAACCCGCATGAGCCCGCTCCCTCTGAATCCCTTTCTGGCGAAACTGCCCGTCTACCAACCCGGCCGTCCGATCGAAGAGGTCGCGCGTGAACTGGGCATGCCCGCCTCCGACATCATCAAGCTGGCCTCCAATGAGAATCCGCTGGGCCCTTCGCCGGCGGCCCTCGCGGCCATGGAAAAGGCCCTGCACGATCTGCATCTCTACCCGGATGGCAACGCGTTTTATCTGAAGAGACGCCTGGCCGAAAAACTGGGGGTGGGCCCGGAGCACATCATCCTTGGCAATGGATCCAATGAGATCATCGAGTTCCTCGGGCACGCCCTCGTCACGCCGGGAACGGAGGTCGTGGTTTCGCAATATTGTTTCGCGGTGTATCCCATCGTCACCGCCCTTTTTGGCGGCACCCTGGTCACCGTGCCCGCGCGGGATTTTGGCCATGATCTACCGGCGATGCTGCGCGCCGTCACGCCGCGGACGCGCGTCCTGTTCGCGGCAAACCCAAACAACCCGACGGGCACCTGCGCTTCCGACGCGGACCTGAAACGGCTGGTGGACGAGACACCTCCAAACGTGTTGTTGGCGCTGGATCAAGCCTACATCGAGTTCCAGGATCAGCCCCTCGATCTGTTGCCCTTGATTCGTTCCCGGGCAAACCCGAACCTGCTGCTCATGCGGACGTTCTCCAAGATTTACGGGCTGGCCGGCCTGCGGCTCGGTTACGGGATTGGGCATCCGGATCTCATCGCCGCGCTGGAAAAAATCCGGCAACCATTCAACATCAACGCGCTGGTCCAGGCAGGCGCGCTTGCGGCGCTGGACGACAGCGAACATGTCGCGCGGACCAAACAGAACAACCTCGCCGGGCTGCGATTTTTTGAGGAAGCATTTCACGAACTGGGCGTGAAATTCATCCCGTCCTCCGCCAATTTCATCCTGCTCCAGGTCGGCGACGGCGCCCGGGTGTTCGGTGAACTTCAGAAACGGGGTGTCATCACCCGCCCGATGGCCGGCTATGGGCTCCCCGAATGGATACGCATTTCCATCGGCACGCCCGCGGAAAACGATCGTTGCTTGGCGGCATTGAAGAAAACGTTGGGGCGCTGAATCCCAAAGGGATTCCGGCCTGAAGCCCTTGGACCGTGTGAGCACATTTGCACCACGTCACGCCGCTCTTCGACTCACTCTCCTCCTCTGAGGCGGAGAGGGCTGGGGAGAGGAGGCCTTCTTTTCCGCAGGACTAGGAGGCAAGTTGTACAGGCCCTTCTCTCCCCGACTCAGAAACGAGCGCCCCTCCACGCCCCCGTTTGCAGTGTCAAGTCCCGCCCATTTTGAGAATATTCAGTCACCCGCTTGCACAATTTCCCGTGGTGCGTAGAATCCGCGTCTTAATCTATGCCGACTTACGAATATCAGTGCGATAAATGCGGTCACGAATTTGAAAAGTTCCAGTCCATGGCCGACCGACCACTGACCACCTGCCCGAAGGAACTCTGCAAGTTGAAAACCTGGGGCAAGGGGAAGGTGCGCAAGCTCATCAGTTCCGGAGCAGGCCTGCTCTTCAAGGGGAGCGGTTTTTACATCACCGATTATCGCAGCGAAAATTATAAAAGCGGCGCAAAGAAGGAATCCGGCGCGAAGGAGTCCGGCTCCAAAGAGACCAAGGATTCCGGGTCCACCAGCACCGCCAGCACCACCGGAGAGAGCAAGAGTTCCACGGGAACCGAGAAAAAGGCTGCTGCTAAGACCGAAGCCAAATCCACGAAAGCCTCAAAGTCCAATGGTTGATTCGTCCGTCTTCGCCCTCACGCTTGCCCTCACGGCATCAGGGTTTGCCGCGACCGCTCCGGGCAACCCGGAACCCATCGCCGCGCGCAGCACGTCGGGGCAATTCATCGTGCGCGGCCTTCCCCAAGGCACGCCCGTGTTGCAGCCGGGCAACTCCAAGAGCGTCGGTTATCTGCGATTGGATCCGACGCTCACCGCTATTTCGCTGGAACGCATCAAGCAGCTGATCCAGGACGAACTCAACATGCCCCCCAAATGGCGGGGCCTGATTACCGTCCAGACATTTCCCATGCAGGATGACAACACGCCTGTGCGTGTTACCTCGGTGCACTACGCGGATGGCTGGGGCTATGGGGTGGAATTGCCGGAGGTGGTGGACAAGCCTCGTTTTGTGCGTTGCGCCGTGGGCGTGATCCTCGCGGAGTTTGCGAACAGAAACGCGCTCAACCGGGAGGCCGAGCTTCCCCAATGGCTCACCGAAGGACTTGCGGCGCATCTCGAAGCCACGGCCTTGCTCGGCCTGGCCTTGGAACCCGGCAAATTGGCCCATAGCGAGCCTCGCGCCGATCCGCTTCGCCAGGCGCGCGAGCTCGTCCGGGAACGCGGAGCTCTCACCTTCACACAGCTCAGCCTGCCCGGCGAGGGAGAGCTCTCCAATGCCAACCACGACTTGTATCGCGCCTGCTCCCACATTTTTGTGCACGAACTCCTGCGGCTGCGCGATGGGCCCAATGCATTGCGGGAAATGCTCACACGCCTGCCCTCCAACCTCAACTGGCAGACCGCCTTCCTCCAGGCGTTCCATGCCCATTTCCCGCGCCTCACCGAGGCCGACAAATGGTACATGCTTGCGGCCACACACGTGTCCGAACGCGATGCCCTCTCCGTCTGGCCCATCGCAACCACCTTGTCCCAACTGGACGAGTTGTTGTCCACGCCCGTCGAAGTGCGCGCCAGCGCCAACGAGCTTCCGATCCATACCCAGGTGAAACTCCAACGGATCCTCGCCGAATGGGAACCCGCCAAACAGGAGTCGGTATTGGAACAAAAGCTGAGCCAATTCGAAGCCCTGCGGCGACGCGCGGCCGCGGAACTCATCGGGCTCGTCAGCGAGTACGAACTGGTGCTCGACAGCTATCTGCATCGGCGCGTTTCCAATCCGCGCACGCACCAGCGCGATGCGGTCCCCAACACGCGACTGCTGATCCGCGACGCAATCAAACGCCTGGACCAACTGGATCAGCGGCTCGAAGTTCTTCGCGAAAAGCTCCTCCAAAAAAATACGGTGCCGGTTGCAGCCGGCCGCAGGAGCGTGTAACGCGAACCACGCTCTGGATCGCCGGCGCTCCCTGCTCGCCGGCGAACTAACGGAAAAAATCGAGACTCGCCGGCAAGCTGTCCAATGCCATTCGGTAATTCAGGCGCGAGTTGACCCAGCGGTTCGGCAGGGCTGAAAGCCCGTCATGTTATAGTCTGGGGTGGAGCGCGTAGCGCGCAGCCCCAGGTTTTCGCAGCGAACCTAGAAAGCCCTGAAAGAATTCACCCAACCAAAAGTTCGAGCATTGAACCCCTGAACCGTAGCAGTCGACGTCAGGAGACTCAAACATCCCGGGCACGAGCGACTTACGATTCAGTATGAGTCTCGTGACCTCGACTACTACGAGTGAGGTTCCTGGGGAGGGCGCCACGACCGTGTCGTGTTCAATCCTCCTGCATGCTTCGTCCCACCGGCGATTTTTCGTCGAGAACGCCAGATGTCATGGAGTCCCGCCCTTTCAGGCCTTTTGAGATTCCAAAACCCAGACCTGGGGCTACGCGCTGCGCGCTCCACCCCAGGCTATAACAGGGCGGGCTTTCAGCCCTCGGACTCCTACGCAGCGACACCGGAGACAGTTTGAAGCGCTCCTGAATTACCGAATGGCATTGGGCAATCTGCCGGCGTTCCGAAATATTATCGCCGTTGGCCCAGCCACAGAAACAGCACGGGGAAAAGCACGCCCAGGCCAAGTGAGAGCCAGACCAGCCACCGTTGACGCAGCGATCGAAATGCCAGGATCACACCCAGGACCACCGTGAGGATCAGCGCGATCGCCATGGCGATGACCAGCAGCCGAAACGGCCACGGCGACCACGCATTTGCGGATTCCGACGGATAGAGCTGATCCACATGGACCGACCGGAGGCGTCCCAGCCAATCCTCAGCTTCACCCGCCAGCTTGTTTCGGCGGGGTGTCACGGATTGATACCAGCCAGTCGCCACGTAAAACAGCAGCAACGGCGCGAAGAAGCAGCCGAGGAACAAGTGCAGCCGGCGGAGAAGCTTCATCCCTGCCTGCCCTGCCTAGCGGGAATCCGGGATGAAAATCTTTTGGTCAATCTTAAGTTTGCTCCAATCCACGGTGGGATTGGCGTCCATGATCTGTTTTTCGGTCGCCTTAAATCCCTGGGCCTTGAGCGCCGCAACAATCTTCTGCAGTCGATCCCCGCTTTTGATTTTGTATTCGAAACCCTTCTCGGGCGACCCGGGCGATTTGGCAGCGGGCGGACGCGTCCGCTCGGCGCCGGCGCCGTTGCCAGTGCCGGGAGCGGGCACTTGGGAAGCAGGCGGGCGGGTGCCCCCCAGGATGAGTTTCGCGAGTTCTGCATTCTTGGCATCGATATATTTCACCACGCGCTCATTGTCCGCCAGCCGGCTCTTATCCACTTCCTCAATCTTCTCGGCGAGGCGTTTGATGTTGTCCTGGGTGGCGGCGCCTTCGTTCTTGGTTTTGAAGCGGTCCAGATCCTCCCGGAGATGGCGGATCTCTTCGCGAAGAGCCGTCACATTTTTCTGGAAGGCGGCGAGGCTTTCCTCGACGCCCGCGATGCGGTTGACCATGGAGCGATGGCGTTCCTCGGCCTGCTCGCGCTCGGCGGCGGCGGTGGCGGGGTCCTGCTGGGCGTCCAGCCGGGAATTCCCGAGCAGGCAGGCGAGCAGGGTGACTGCAACAAAAATCCGTTTCATGGGCGCACGATAGGAACCTCCGGCGGACGGGGCAAGAGTGCAGTTGTTCACAATGGAGGGGCGCTGCTGGGAATGACTGCGGCTTGACTTCAGCCGAGTTTTGCGGCGCGTACCCCTGCTTCATCGCAACGCGCGACCCAACCCCGATGCACGCGAAGCCAAGTTTCGCACGAATCACGGTCACCAAGGCATTCGTCATTCGACAAGGCGCACTGCAATCCATAAGCTCCAAAGGTGACCGTTCTTGAAGTGATCCAGCGCAGCAGCGAATTCCTCGGCAAACGAGGGGTGGAATCGCCGCGGCTGCAGACCGAGCTTCTGCTCGCGCACGTGCTGGGCCTGCCCCGCATGAAACTCTACCTGGATTTCGAGCGGAAGCTGAACGAGGGAGAACTGGATCGCATGCGCCAGCTTGTCAAACGCCGCGGAGACCGCGAGCCGTTCCAGCACATCGTGGGCATCACCTCGTTTTGCGGAATCGAACTGGAGGTCACGCCGGACGCGCTCATTCCGCGCCCCGAAACGGAATTGCTCGCCGAACACGCATGGAAATTCCTGAACGGCCGAAGCGCCTCGCCGGCCCGGGCGCTGGACTTTGGCACCGGCACGGGCTGCGTGGCCATCGCGTTGGCGAAGCATTCCACGGCCACCATCGATGCCCTCGATCTGTCCGAAGACGCGCTGGCCCTGGCCAAACGAAATGCCGAACGCCACCAGCTTGCCGGGCGCATTGCCTTTCATCACGGGGATGGATTCGGGGCGTTGCCGCCGGAACCCGGGCCGCGTTTTGATTTGATTGTGTCGAATCCTCCTTACATTGCGGCGGGGGAAATCGCGGGGCTCGACCCCGAGGTTCGCGACCACGATCCGCGGCTGGCGTTGGACGGAGGCGCTGATGGACTGGATTTTTACCGTCGCCTTGCGTCGGGCGCCGGGGAGCATCTGCGGACGGGCGGGCGATTGATGGTGGAGTTGGGGGATGACCAGGAGGCGGCGGTGCAAACCTTGTTCGAGGCCAGCGGATGGACCGTGGAGGCGATCGAGAAGGATTACAGCGGACGGACGCGAATCTTGATCGCCAAGAGGCTTGATGGAACCTTGGAGAACACTTAACGTCCCGGGCATGCAAAGAATCCGCAGGACCGTTGATTTTTCATGGACAGCCTTTTGATCAAGGGTGGTGTGCCCCTGCACGGTGAGGTCACCATCAGCGGCGCCAAAAACGCCGTGCTTCCCCTGATGGCGGCCACGTTGTTGACCGCCGAACCGTGCGTCATCCGGCGCGTGCCCGACTTGAGTGACGTGCAGTTCATGGCGCAGATCCTCTCGTCGCTGGGCGCGAAGGTCACCGTCAAGGACGACACAGTCACCGTCCGCGCCGCCAAGATCAAACCCTTCGGCGACTACGATCTGATCCGCAAGATGCGCGGGTCGATCTGCATCCTGGGCCCGCTCCTGGGCCGGCTTCGGCACGCGCGCGTCTCGCTCCCGGGCGGTTGCGTCATCGGCACGCGCCCCATCGACTTGCACCTGAAGGGGATGGAAGCTTTGGGGGCGAAGCTGACCATTGAAAATGGCTATGTGGATGCCGCCACCAAACGGCTGGTCGGGTCTGATATTTTCCTGGGCGGCCGCGCCGGTCCCACAGTTTTAGGAACCGCCAATGTCATGATGGCGGCAGTGCTTGCCGAGGGAGTGACGACGATCGAAAGCGCGGCGTGCGAGCCGGAAGTGGTGGATCTCGCCTTTTTCCTGACGGAAATGGGAGCGCGCATCTCGGGTGCCGGCAGCCCCACGATTACGATTACGGGCGTAAAGGAATTGCATGGCGCGGAACATTCAGTGATTCCGGATCGCATTGAGGCAGCGACCTTCGCCATTGCGGCGGCGGTGACCAACGGCGATGTGACCATTCACGGCGCCCGGCCGGATCACATGAGCGCGGTGCTGGACAAGCTGAAAGATTCCGGGGTGCACATTGATCGCAAGGGACTCACGTTGCACGTGCGTCGCAACGGCTCCCTCAAGCCGGTCGACGTCACCACGCAGCCGTATGCCGGCTTTCCGACGGATGTGCAGGCGCAAATGATGGTGTTGATGACGGTGACCCCGGGATTGAGCATCATCTCCGAACGCATATTTGAATCGCGGTTCATGCATGTTTCCGAGCTGGCGCGGCTGGGGGCCGAGATTTCGATCGAAGGGCCCAGCGCCATTGTCAAAGGGGGCCGGCCGCTGAGCGGGGCGCCGGTGATGGCGAGCGACCTCAGGGCATCCGCGGCGCTGGTCCTGGCCGGGCTGGCCGCCAAGGGGGAAACCCAGGTCAACCGGATTTATCACCTGGATCGCGGTTACGAACGGATTGATCAAAAACTTCGCGGGCTCGGAGCCCGCATTCAACGCGTGCAAGAAAAATGAAAATCCTCATCACCATCCTTGTCATCCTGTTTGTGGTCATGGGTGCCTACAAACTTTTCGATTACTGGGATCAAACCAGCCAGGACCAGGAAGTGACCAAGAAGGCTGCTGACGGCTCGGACATCCAGGAGGCCATGCTTCGGGGGATGCCCTATCAACTGGAGATGAAATACAACCAGGCCAAGCAAAAAGGACCTTCGGCGGTCAAGGAGTTCCTCGATGCCTACGGCAAAGCCCCGAAATTTGAGGACCCGCGCAAAGCCTGGGTTCAACTGGATTACATTGTCATGATCGCGGGTTCCGACCCCGTGGAGGCCAAGAAAATATTCGCCGACGTCAAAAGTCGCATCCGGACCAATGCCCCGATTTACAGGCGCATCCGGTCCATGGAAAAAACCTTCGAATGACCCTCCGGTTACCCCTGTTCCTCCCGCGACAAAAACCAATCCTTAACAGAACTATTGCTGCTACGGATCCATGAGGAATCGCAAATGGACCCAGCACAGCAGAGGCGCCACCAGAACTTCCAACGAGTGGGCGTCAGCGACCTGGGCACAAATTGTTTCGCGCCCACTTTCACCAGGGCGGCCCAAAACGTTAACGTGTCTCGCATGATTTCATTCGCGTTGATTCGCGTCCATTCGCGGTTTAACTGAATCCCTTCCGCCAAAGCCCGATGCCCGACCTGCAGCGGACCCGCACCACCTACATCCGCGAATTGTGGCGGGCGGGGGCCGCAGGGATCCTCGAGACCGCGGGGAGCACATTTCTCCTGACGATTGCGGTTCGCTGGTTTTCAGCCGGCGCAACCGCCAAGGCGATCGTCGCCACTTCGGGAAGCCTGGGACTTCTCCTCTCCCCTGTCGTCGTCGCCCTGGTGACGAAGGCCCGCTGGCGGGCGAGCGAAGCCGCCGCGCGCATTCTGTTCCTGGGCGCCGTGAGTTTTCTCATGGCGGCCGCCTTCCCTGTCCTGCCGGTGTTCGCGGCGTGCAGCGTGATTGGGATGACGGCGTCGGCCGGAATCATCCCGCTGCTGACGCAGATGTACCAGGATAACTATCCGGAAAAACAACGCGGCCGGTTGTTCTCGCGCACCGTGATGATCCGGATCGCGATGGCGGCGTTGTTCAGCCATTTGGCAGGGAGCGCCTTGAGCCATCGCATCGAGGACTTTCGCTGGTTGCTCGTGGTGTTTGCCGGGGCACTGGGGTTTGCAGGCTACTGTCTCCTGGGTTGCCCGACACAGCCGTTGCACGACGACGGTGGTGCCCATCCGTTCCGCGCGTTGCGCTTCGCGCGCGATGACAAAGTTTTTCAGCGCACACTGATCTGCTGGATGCTGATGGGCCTGGCCAACCTGATGATGCTGCCGCTGCGCGTGGAATTTCTCGCCAACGAAAAATATCATCCAGGCCAGGTGGTCAGCGTAGGCACCATTGCGCTGCTGACGGGAGTTCTGCCCAACATTGCGAGGCTCCTCCTGAGTCCGGTCTGGGGTCATCTGTTCGATCGGATGAATTTTTTCGCGTTGCGGGTGACGTTGAACCTGGGATTTGCCCTGGGGATCCTGACATTTTTCATGAGCCAATCCGCCTGGGGACTGGCGGCTGGGGCGATTATCTACGGCATCTCCAATGCAGGCGGCGACGTCGCGTGGAGTTTATGGGTGACGAAATTTGCGCCCCCGGAGCGTGTCGCCGACTACATGTCGGTGCACACCTGCCTGACGGGGGTGCGCGGAGTGCTGGCTCCGGCGTTGGGATTTGCGCTGGCGGAACGGGTGTCGCTGGGAACGCTGGCGGGAATCAGCTGTGCGCTGATCCTGGCCGGAAGCGCGTTATTGCTCCCGGAGATGAGAGCAGGAAGGCGTGCGCGAGCAGGGTCGGCCTTGGTGGAGGAGATTTCCGAATAAACGTACGGGCCGGGTTCCACACGCCAGGCTTGAATGCCGAAATCCCAAAAACCAACGCGTCGCAGGCGTCTCGAAGATCGATCGGCTGCGGTCGTGTCATTGCGGGTCAAGCACGGCTGGAAACCACGGCCCTCAAAGTGGGCCCACAATTATTTGGCGGGCGGAACGCCGTTGGAACCCGCACCGCTGCCGCTCTGCGCGTCGGGGCGTGCCCCCAGCGGCGTGATGTGCGCGAGGGTGGGCTTGGAGGCCGGCGGCGCGCCGGCACCCCCGCTCCCGCCCGGCGACGACTGCTGCTTGCCACGCTGGATGGCGTCGTAAATTTCCTGGCGGTGCACCGGCAGTTCGGCCGGCGCCTGGATGCCCAGTTTCACGGTGTCACGGTCGATGCGCAGAATTTTCACGACGATATGCCCGTCAATGACAATGCATTCGTTGATTTTGCGCGAGAGGATGAGCATAGGATTTGAGGGTTGGGTTCAGGCGGTAAAAAGGAGGGAAAAACGGTTTTCGCTGTTGTTGTTAGCGGCGGGAACGTCCGCGTCGCAAAGGGTAATTTGAGGGAAGGCAATCACGCCGAGTGTGCGGCCGCTGACTTCGCAGGCCCGATCGAGCCAGGAAAGACTCTCCCGCAACCGGTCGCCCACACGGCGGCGCAGGGATTCGTTTTCCTGGACAAGCGCGGTGAGCAACGGCCGGTAAGCGGGGGGCAGGACGGGGATGAGTTCCTCGAAGGAGCAGGCCTCGGGCTGTTCCGCAGCCCAGGCCAGCTGGAGTTGGAGACGCTCGCGTTCGCGCTGCGTGGCAAGAAGGGTTTCCGTCTGGTTTTCCACCGCCCGGGCGGCGTCGGAATTCTCCAGGTCCGGACAAGCGACCGGGATTTCCTCCAGGCGGGCGAGCAATTCTCCGTGGTGCTGGAGCTCCTGACGCAGCGCGTCAATAAGTTGCTGGAGGGGTCGTGTCATCGGTCCGTGATAGGAGAATGGCCGGTGTAAATTCCATGGCGGAGACGTGGCAGTGACGATCAAGAGAACAGCGGATCAAATTTCGTCAGCTGCGATTTAATGGCGAGGATCGCCTGGGCGTGGATCTGGCAGATCCGGGACTCGGTGAGATCAAAGGACTCGGCGATCTCGCGCAGGCGCATGTCTTCGAAATAATAAAGAGCCAGGACTTTGCGCTGCATTTCGGGCAGGGCCTTGAGGCGTTCGGCGATGAACTGGGCGACTTCCCGGCGGAAAGTGCCGTCGAGCGGATTTTCCTGGCGCTGATCCGCAAGGCTCTCGTATTGGGAGGAGCCGTCGTCGAACTCGCTGTTGTTGAATGCGGCATCCAGGCAGATGAAGGTGGCGGGACGAATCTCCTCCAGCCACTGGCGGTATTCGTGGAGCGGCACCTTGAGGGCTGCGGCCATTTCATCGTCCGTCGCGGCGCGTCCCTTTTTCTGTTCGATGGCATGCATGGCGGCCTGCACGCGACGGGCCTTCGTATGAACGGAGCGCGGCACCCAATCCATCCGGCGCAATTCATCGAACACGGCTCCGCGGATGCGCAGGCGGGCATAGGTTTCGAAAGCAGTTCCGGCGCGGGGATTGTATTTGCGGATGGCGTTGAGGAGACCGGAGAGACCGGCGCTGTAAAGGTCTTCGCCGTCGACGTGGGGCGGGAGGGTCATGGCCAGGCGGCCGACGACGCTTTTGACAAGCGGCACGTATTGCTCGACGAGAGCTGCCTCAGTCTCGCTGCCCGGGCGCAGCTGCCGGGGCGCAGGCCATTCGCGGGCACGCGGCTCCGTAGCCGGGGCGGTGACGGCCGCGGGGGCGACAGCGGCTTCCGGCCGTTCGCCAGCCTGTGGCGCGGTGGATTCCGAACCAGCGCGTCGGGCAGCCGTGCGAGCGCGGCGATTGGTTGTTCCATTGCGTCCTCCTGAGCGCCCGCGGGTGGAGCGTCCAGAACGTCTGCGAGTTTGCGTGACCATAGGATTCTTCGAGGCGGTCAGCGCTCGTTCCGGGCCTGCCCCGGTGGACCACTTCCATGTCCAGACTTTCGCGTCCTGTTTCTGACCGCATGGCCCCTCTAGCACAGGGTCTGCCAGCTTGAAAAAATGATCCGGAAGACGGCGCGAAGATCGCGAAAGAACCCTTCGGCATGCGGTAAAGTGCTGTCCTGATTGGGAACGGCGCAGTTCAGGACGGCGACACTTTTATTTGAAATGAAAACCCGAGGAGGAAGCGGACTGGAAGGCCTCCAATGGCTATGTCCCGTTTGTGTACAAACCCATGCCGCGGGCGGATGTTTGCGGGACAGGTGACGGTCTAAAAAAGGCGTGGGTGGAGACTCAGGAAGTGTGGCGGTTCAGGTGAAAGTCCTGGAGGGACGCTCGAAAGTAGCCCACCGATTCATTTGTGGGTGGGAAGCCAGCACATTCATCAGTGCGGATCCGCGAGTTAACCGTAGGGATCGACCTAGGCCACCGCGTCCTCGGCTTCGGTGGCGGCATCTCCCGCCTCCTCGTAATTGTATTCGCGGAGCTTGTTGCGGAGAGTGCGAACACTGATCTCGAGCATGCGGGCGGCGTGGGTGCGGTTGCCCTGGCATCGCTTGATGGTGGCCAGGATCTGGCGCTTCTCGGATTCTACGAGCGACAGCAGGCTCCCATTTTCCGACGTCATTCCTTCCGCGGAATCCGCATGGGGCGTGATGATGTCGCGGCGGATGACCCCGAGATGCTCGGGCTCGAGGGTGCCGCTTTCGTTGGACAGGATGACGGCGCGTTCGATGACGTTCTGCAGTTCGCGGACATTGCCCGGCCAGGAATGTTGTGTGAGCGCCTTCACGCACGCGCTGCTGAGCCCATGCACTTCAACGCCGTGTTTCCGGGAAAACCGTTTGCAGAAAGTCTCCGCCAACGTCGGGATGTCCTCGGGATGATCGCGCAACGGCGAGAGCGTGATCGGAACAACATTGAGCCGGAAATAGAGGTCCTGTCGGAAATCCTTGCTCGCCACGCTCTGTTCGAGGTCGCGGTTGGTGGTGGCGATGACGCGGACATCCACGCGGATGGTGCGGTTGCCGCCGACGCGTTCGAACTCGCGTTCCTGGAGCACGCGAAGCAGCTTGGCCTGGACGGTGGGCGAAATCTCGCTGATTTCGTCGAGGAGGATGGTGCCCGTGTGCGCCAGTTCGAAGCGGCCTTCGCGCTTTGTCATGGCGTTGGTGAACGCACCTTTTTCGTGCCCGAAGAATTCGCTCTCGATGAGGGTTTCGGGGATGGCCGCGCAATTCAGCTTAATGAAGGGGGCTCCGGCGCGGGGGCTTTGGCGGTAGAGCGCGCGGGCGACCAGTTCCTTGCCCGTGCCGCTCTCGCCCTGGATGAGAACGGTGGCGTGGGTGCGCGCGACCTTTCGGACCAGCGCGCGTGTCGCCTCCATGGCGGCGCTGGTACCGAGCAATTCGAAGCCCTCCTCCTCGTCGCCCTGGCTAAGGTATTGGGAGACTTTGACCAACTGGGAATGTTCCTCGGCCTTTTTGAGGGTGACGGCGAGATGCTCGGCCGAGAGCGGTTTGGTGAGGAAAGTGAACGCGCCATTGCTCATGCACTCGACGGCCATGTCCACGGTGCCGTGGCTGGAAATCATGACGACGAGCGGCTTGGTGGGGCGGGCGTTGAGCTGCTTGAGCAGCTCGATTCCATCGCCGTCGGGCAGTTTCACATCCACGATCATCAGATCGAAGTTGTCCTTGCCCAGCAGTTCAACCGCAGCGGCGATATTCTCGGCGCTGGCGACATCATAACGGCGGTAGCGCAATTGTTGCTCGAGGGTCTTGCGAACGACCAGGTCGTCTTCCAGAACGATGATTTTTTCAATCGACATCGCGGTGTTGTTATCCCAAGAAGTGCTCCCGAGGAAAGAAGCAATTTAGCCAATCCACGGTGTCGGGATCATTGCGGACTTGCGCCCGGAGCCGCGCGATGGTTGCGCCAGCCGGGCGGAAATCAGGACTTCAGCCGCCCGAGGCCGCGCCGGGCCAGGTATGGATCCAACCGTGCAAGCACAAAGTAGGACCAATTCTCGAGAAGCTTTGTCCACATCGAACGGGATTTGCGCCAGGCGGCCAGTTCGATGCGGCGGGATTGGGCCAAAATCTCATCGAAAATGCCGCGCGCTTCGCGGACGACCGCCGGCTCGTTCACGCGCACGAGCAGCTCGTAATTGATGTTCAGGCTGCGCGCGTCCAGGTTCGCGGACCCGACGTAGGCCTGGTCATCAAAGATGAACAGCTTGGCGTGAAGAATCTGGGGTTGATACTCGTGGATCTCCACGCCACGCTTCATCAGGAGCGTGTAAAGCCGGTGGCTCGCGCGTTGAGACAGGCCCACGTCGGATTTGCCCGCCAGCACCAACTGCACGCGGCCGCCCCGCCGCACGACACCCTCCAGTTCACGCCGCAACCGCCAGGTCGGAAGAAAATAGGCGCTCACAATCCGCACGTCCCGCGCGGCCGCCAGGTCATCCGCCAGTGTGCGCTTGAGAAAATTCTGACCGCGACCCGGCCCGCCCAGAAGCAACCGCCAGGAATCGGCCGAGGTGGTGATGCGGGCTGTCGTTTTGCGCAGGCGCTGCAAAATGCGCTGCGGCCCCGCGGCACGCTTGTAGGAGGAGTCGAATGCCTCTCCCAATTCGATCGCCAACGCCCCCTGGATATCCATCCCCAAATCCCTCCAGCCGTGGGTCACCCCATCGCCTTCGTATTCCGGCGCGATGTTCAAGCCGCCGACGAACGCCGATTCATCGTCGCACACCAGGATTTTTCGATGATCCCGGTAGAGCATCCGCCCCCAGGCGATCGGGTTAAACCAGCGAAATTGTCCGCCCGCCTCACGAAGTGCATCCCAGTAGCTCTCGGGAAGCATGAAGGATCCGACGGCATCGAGCATGACCCGGACGCGTGCGCCCCGCTGTGCGGCTTTCACGAGGGCATCCCGAAACCGGTCGGCCAGCGGGCTGGCCGTGTAGATGTACATCTCCAGGCGCACCGAGGTTTTGGCGGCGTCGATGGCCTTGAGCATCGCCGGGAAGGCTTCGTCGCCGGATCTCAACCAGTGAAAGGTAGTGACGGCGCGACGTGACACGGCGCGGAGTTATAGGGTCGGAATGACCCGGCCGCAAACTCTTTACAGGCCCCTGACTGAAATTGAATTCAATTTGAGGCAAGGTTCTGTCATCTAAAACGACATGCATTTGATGAATCGGCTTTCACTGCTGCTGGGGCTTCTGCTCGTGGCATGCGGCGCGCGCGCGGCCAACACCGAGGCGCGCCTGGTGCTCTCCCATGAGTCGGCCAAGCCCGGCGACACGATTACGGCCGGGATCCAGCTCAAGATGAAACCCGGCTGGCACACCTACTGGCGCAACAGCGGGGAATCCGGCGAACCCACTCGAATCGAATGGACCCTGCCAAAGGGTGTCACTGCTGGAGACATTCAATGGCCGCTCCCCGAAAGAGTCGTCACCGAGGGGATCGTCGGCTTCGTTTACCATGATGAAGCCGTGCTGCTGGTTCCGCTCAAACTTGCCCCGGATCTCCCCGCAGGCCCTCTGGCTCTCAAGGCAAAGGTTTCCTGGATCGAATGTGAGAAGGCCTGCGTGCCCGGCAGCGACACGGTGGACGCAACCCTCAAGGTCGGCGATCCCAAAGCCTCCGAAGACGCCGCCCTGATCGATGAGTGGAAAAAAAATATTCCCTCGCCCAAACCCGGCCTCGATGTGCGCGCCCGATGGGACGGCAACTCCGTTAGCAACTCGCGGCCGCTCCTCGTTGAATGGCCGGCTCAACCCTCGACGCGCCAAGCCGAGTTTTTCCCCTACGCCAGCGACGCGTTCACCGTCAAGGACACCCCGGCAGATTCGAAGATCGCCGACGGCGTCGCCCGGGTGCGAAAGCTTGTCGAAACGAACCAGGCCTGGCCGACGGAACTGGCCGGCGTGCTGGTCGAACGCGGCGAGGGCGGAAAATTGATCGGCAGCTATGAGGTGAAATTTCCCGTCGAAAGCAAAGCGGGATTGGCCTCCCCGAAGGGCGCCGGTGCGACGGGCACCGGGACCTCAAAATCGCTTCTCGGAATCCTTGTCTCGGCATTTCTCGGGGGCCTGATTTTAAACCTCATGCCTTGCGTGCTGCCGGTGCTGGCCCTGAAAATCTTGAGCGTCGTCCAGCAAAACCAATCTTCGCCAGGCCGTGTCCGGCTGCTGGGCGCGACCTACGGCGTCGGAGTGATTGCCTCATTCCTCGTGCTGGCTGGAATTATCATCGCGATCAAAAGTGCCGGCGGCACGGCCAGCTGGGGAATGCAGTTTCAAAACCCGCAATTCCTGGTAGGGGTCACGACGCTCGTCCTGTTGATGGCCTTGAATTTGTTCGGTGTCTTCGAGGTCACCCTCGGCAGCGGGCTCATGGGCGCCGCCAGTGAATTGGCGTCCAAGGAGGGTTTGTCGGGAGCGTTTTTCAACGGGGTGGTTGCCGTGGTTTTGGGCACCTCATGCACCGCGCCGTTCCTGGGTGGGGCGATTGGTTACGCCATTCCAAAACCGGCCGGGGTCATCCTCGCCACGTTCGCCATGGTCGGCGCCGGACTGGCCTTCCCGTATGTCGCCTTGAGTTTTGTTCCGGCGCTGCGCCGCTTTCTGCCCAAGCCCGGCACCTGGATGGAACGATTTAAAGTGGCGCTCGGTTTTCCCGTGTTGGCAACCGGCGTGTGGCTGGTGTCCCAGCTGACGACACACTTTGGAGAGGAAGGGCCGTTGTGGATGGGATTGTTTTTGGTCACGGTTGCGATCGCAGCCTGGATTTTCGGCCAGTTTGTGCAGCGTGGAACCGCGCGAAAAGGTCTCGCGATGGTCATCGCCCTCGTGGTGCTGGCCGCGGGCTACGCGCTGGCGCTGGAACACGAGTTGCAATGGCGCTCGCCGCCGGAACTTCCCCAATCCGGACAGCCGGCCACACGCAACCCCGACGAGATCGCCTGGCAGCCTTGGAGCGCCGACGCCGTGACCAAAGCTCGCGCCGAAGGCCGCGTCGTCTTCGTGGATTTCACCGCGAAATGGTGTTTGAACTGCCAGGCCAACAAGAAAACAAGCATCGAAATTGAGAGCGTCCGAACCCGGCTCAAGGCACTCAACGCAGTGGCGTTACTCGGCGATTTCTCCCGAAAAAGTTCCGACATCGCCATGGAATTGCAAAACCATGGACGCGCCGGCGTCCCGCTCGTCCTGGTGTATCCCAAGGACGCAACAAAGCCCCCGATTGTCCTGCCGGAATTGCTCACGCCATCGATCGTTTTGGAGGCCCTCGATCAGGCGGAGAAATGAGGCGACTGCCGCTCGGGCACCAGGACATTGATCCTGCTCCACGGCGCTGGAATTCCGTTTGGCCTCCGACAAAGGAGGCGCCAACAGCTTTAGGATTCACCCTGACTCGTCGTTCATTCCCGCTTCCTCTTGACTTTGCATCCGGCCTCGCCATGAGTAGGCGCGTTCCGGCACCGACCTTCTTGTTCGCACCGGATATTTGTAACCGCAGTTATCATCGAAAATGCACGGTAGCGACATGGATGTCGCGCCAGTCGAAGCACGGATGCCTGCCGGCGCACCCCGCCGAGCCCAGCACACCACCCGACCACGCGCGCTCAGCGACAGTATTATTCTGCGATTCGGTCGCAGCTTCATCCGCCGGGCGCTGACTCGGACCACTCCACGCGTCCTCCCCCAACCCGCCTCCTCGCCGTACGCAAGGCCGGCGCGTCCTCTGCGATTTCCTCCGGCTAAAGACACCGTATTTTCTCCGGCCCGCCGCGGCGTACCCACTGCCATTGTCCCCGCTGTGAGAGGGGGAGACCCTGTCTGGATGACTGCATTCAGAACAACCGCGCGTGGGGCGGGAGCGTCGTTGCGCCTTCCTGTCCTGCTGGCGATGGGGATGGCCATGGCGATGGCGTTCGTCGCCGGGCCGCCGTCCGCGCACGCAGCCTGTCCGGCCTTCGAACTGCCACCGCTGAGCTTCCAGGCCACAAACCCCGCGCATTTCCGCGCCAGCGACGGCGCACCCGCTTCCTATTATCAAATCAACCTGACCGACGTTCCCGCCGGTTACTCCGTTTCCAATGGAAATTATGTCGCGTGGTGCATCGATTACTTTGCGCCGCTGCCCATCGAAACATTTCTCAGCGCCATCTTGCGCGACAGCACGGGTCCCCTGCCCGCCCAGTTGCAAAGCACGAATTGGGACATGGTGAATTACATACTCAACCACAAACAAGGGGGTGCATTCGACGTCCAGGGTGCCATCTGGCATTTCATCGGCGGGCCGGTTCCCATTTCGGATCCAGCGTTTTTTCCGCCAAGTGTCGCCACCTTGCTCATGATTCAGGACGCCCTGGCGCACGGCGACGGATACCTGCCCACCGGCGCCGGGGCCGTTGTCGCCGTCATCGTGGATGCCGGCCCGGCAATCCAGTTGTTGATCCTCGAAGCCCCCGCACCGTTCAGCCGTCCGCCGGTTGCCAACCCGGATGGATTCAACACGCTCAAAAACACGCCGCTCTCCACCAATGCGAGCGTTTTTCTGGCCAACGATCACAGCCCCAATGGAACGCCACTCCAGCTGATCGACGTCAGTTCGAACTCCGCCCAGGGCGGCACGGTGGTTTTGAGCGGCCTGACGGTCACCTACACACCCCCGACAGGGTTCACGGGGCTCGACACGTTTACCTACGTCCTCAGCGACGGCGTTTGCGACACAGCTTCGACGACCGTGACCATCAGCGTGGTGCCGCGCCCCAACCAAAACCCAATCGCCATCGCCGATACCGTGACGACGCTCCGGGACCAGCCGCTCGCCATCCCCGGAGTGTTCCTGGTGGCCAATGATTCGGATCCGGACGGCGATCCTCTCGTCATCGTCGCCGTCTCGACCAACAGCGCACATGGCGGCCTCGTGATGCTGGTCGGAACCAACGTGCTTTATGCCCCGGCTGCCGGGTTTGTTGGGGTCGATACGTTCACCTACACGATTGACGACGGCTTTGGTGGCACAGCCACGGCGACCGTGACGGTGACGGTGATTCGGCCCAATGCGGCGCCCACCCCGATGAACGACGTCGCATCGGTGATGCGCGATCAGCCTCTGAACATTCCCGCCGGGCAACTCCTGGCAAATGACACGGATCCGGACGGCGACCCGCTCGTCATCCTCGGTGTTTCGACGAACTCCACGCAGGGCGGAGTCGTCATGTTGATCGGAACCAACATCGTTTATACACCGCCGCCGGGTTTTGTCGGCATCGACACATTCACTTACACCGTCAGCGACGGCGCGGGAGGAACAGCCACCGCAACGGTCACAGTCACGGTGCTTCGTCCCAATGCAGCGCCAGTCGCCAGGAATGACACGGCGACGACAGAACGCAATGTGACGCTGACGCTTCCCATCGCCACGCTTCTGGCGAACGATTCCGATGCGGACAACGACTCGCTGACGCTGCTGACCGTCGATCTGAGCACCGCGCAACATGGCGCCGTCATGCTGGAAGGCACCAACGTGGTTTATTTCCCGCCGCTGAATTTCGTCGGGGCCGACATGTTCAGCTACAGCATCGGCGACGGGCATGGTGGCACCGCCACCGCCGTGGTGACGGTCAACGTCACGCGTCCCAACGCCGCGCCGGCGCCCATGAATGACAACGTGGCCGTGCTGCAGGATCACCCCCTGAACATTCCCGCGGGCCAGCTCCTGGCCAACGATTCCGATGCCGACGGGGACACCCTGACGATTATTGGTGTCTCCACCAATTCCGCCCATGGCGGCATCGTGGTGCTCATCGGCACGAACGTGGTTTACACGCCGCCGGCGGGCTTTGTGGGCGTCGACACCTTCACCTACACCGTCAGCGACGGCCAGGGCGGCACGGCCACAGCCACCGTGACCGTGACGGTGACCCGTGCGAACGCGAACCCGATGGCGGCCAATGACAGTGCTTCCACCACACAAAATGTGGCCTTGCAATTGACGGTGGCGACGCTGCTTGCCAATGACACGGACGCGGACGGCGACACGCTGACGGTGATCGAGGTCGACATGGTTTCCGCGCAAGCGGGCGCCACCCTGTGGAGCGGCACCAACATCACTTACATTCCACCGTTGAACTTCCTGGGACAGGATTCCTTCACGTATACGATCAGTGACGGCCACGGCGGCACCTCCACCGGGACCGTCCAGGTCGCTGTGGCTCCAGTGAATCATCCGCCGATGGCCGGCAACTTTGCCCTCACGACGTTGCGGGACACACCGATCAACCTGGGGCTTTTGTTCCTGCTGGCGCTGGCGTCAGACCCCGATGGCGACACGATTCATTTTGATCATGCGGCGCCGGTGAGTCATGCGGGCGGCCAGACGCTGCTCTCGCTCCTGACCAACGGGCTCCTGCGGTATACACCGCCCGCGGGATTCACGGGCTCAGACAGTTTCGAGTATGTGGTCAACGATGGCCGGGGGTTGTCGGCGACGGGGACCGTTCTCATCACGGTGCTCGACTCGCCGATGGGGATGATTGAAGAAGCCGCGATCTACAATCCACAGACCGGCCTTTTTGAGCAGCGGGTTACCATCTCGAACGAATCCTCCAACACGATCCCGGCGCTCCGCATTTTCATCAGCAACCTGCGGACAAACATCCGGGTGTGGAACGCCGCCGGGGTTTTGAATGGAACGAATTATGTCCAGTATAACGCTCCGTTGAACCCGGGTCAGTCGGCAACGTTCCGGGTGGAATACTACGTGCCGGATCGGCGTCCGTTCACGCCCGTGCTCCGGGCCGAGGAAACGTTGCCAGTGCCGCAGCCCTCGGCGCAGGGCGGCACCGGAGTCGCGATCGATCATTCGTATATCGACACGCGGCTGCCCGGCGAACCCCGCCTGATCATCGAATTCACCTCAACCCCGGGCCGGGTTTACACGATAATCTACAGCGACGACATGAAATCGTGGAGGGCTGCAACGCCCTCCGTTCCCGCCACTGCCAATCGAACCCAATGGTATGATGATGGTCCGCCCAAGACAGACGCCAAACCGGCTGGGTTGGGTTCCCGCTTCTATCGTGTCATCCAGGCACCCTGATTGTAAACGTATGTGGAATCGCCCCGCCAATTGGAAGTGGATCGTTGCCTCCGTCCTTGCCCTGCCCGCCCTCCCGGGTTTCGCAGCCGATCCCGCCGGCCAGAGTGCGCCGGAGAATCGCCTGTCGCTCCGTGCGCGCATCGGATTCAACATCGACGCCAAGTTCAGCCAGAGCGGCGCGTTCAAGCCCGGACAATCCATCGGCGGCACCGGCAGCGCGCTCGATCATTTTTACGAGGACGGCTACGTGCGGGTCGACAGCAGCGGCAACGCCCTTGGCCAGACCTGGTTTTGGGGTTATGACACCGCGAGCCAGATCAGCGGCAACAACATTCTTTTCCACAGCACCAGCTCTGACGGCGCTGCGGCCAGGACAGTCAGCGACGATCCGCAACTGGGCGTTGAGCTGGTGTATAATCGCGAATTCGGCACGTTCGGCAAAAAAGAGCAGCACAAATGGGGGCTTGAAGCCTCGATGGGCTGGAGCGGCATTGGCATCGAAGACAAGGGCACTGCGTCGGCCAGTGTGTCACGCGTGACCGATTCCTACGCCTACACGCCAGGCACAACGCCGCCGCCCGCGCCGTATCGCGGGGTGTTCACCGGACCCAACTTCAGCATCTTCGACACGCCCACGCGCACGGTACAGACGATCTCCGGGGCGCAGGTGCACGGCTCGCGCGATTTTGAAGCCGATCTGTTTATCGGCCACCTCGGGCCGTATGCCGATTTCGCCTTAACCGAAAAGCTGCGGCTGTCGGTGAGCGGCGGCCTGGCCGTCGGAGCGATGTTCAGCCAGTTTGCATGGGACGAAACAGTCCAATTCCCCGGTTCCAGCGGGATTCGCCGCCATGCTTCGGGCAACGACAGCGACATCCTGGTGGGCGGCTTTATCGGGACGCAGCTCGGGTACCAGTTCAACCGGCGCTGGAGTGCCCATGTGGGATTTCAGTTTGAAAGCCTCGACAATTTTTCCCAGACGGTTGCGGGCCACAAAGTCTCGATCGACCTGACCAAGAGTCTCTATGTCACGGTCGGCATCGGCTATGCCTTCTGACACGCGTAGCGCCGCCAGAAACAATGCGCAAGTGGCAACGACAGACGTCCCCCAACTCCTTCGCCCCCTTCGCCTCTTCGCGCGACGCCCAACTTATGGCAATCGAAAGATTGATTGCGCTGCAAGACGCAGAGGTTTGAGAAGTGTCGCGCGAAGAGGCGAAGGCGGCGAAGGCGGGGCTCAAGGATTTTGGGTCGGTTTGGCTGAACACCTTCGTCCCATGCCAGTCCAATTTGTGGCAGCCTGATGAAAATCACCGATGCATTCATAGCCGAGCACGCCGTGCTTCATGCGCAACTGGACCACCTGGAACAGGCGATCCCGGCGGCGAAAACCGCCGGTGAAATCAAAGCCATGGCCGGGCTGCTCGAAGCGGCGCTTCGGACGCACGCCGATCTCGAGGATGAGCTGCTGTTCAACCACCTCGAACCGGGACTCGATCAGATGGGGATGCTTGAGAAGGTCCAGCACGAACACGATGCCATTTGCGTCGGGCTGCAACAGATCAACGCCTGTCGCAGCCGCGCTGACGCCCAGAGGCGCCTCCTGAACATCGTCCACCTGACCCGCAAGGAATTTGATCTCGAAGACCGCGTGCTCTTCCGGCTGGCGGAGGAGATTCTTCGGGAAGACACGCTGATCAAACTCGGTCGCGCGTGGGCCCGCCAGCGGATTGCCCCGGCACGCTGACACCTCTCAGTTCACAAACGACGCCTCGTTTGCCAGCAACAAGGCGTGGGCATATTCAGCCCAGGCGGTCAGCGGTTTCATCTCACGAACTCCTGCCTTGCGGGAGGCAACGATGGCTTCCCGCTTCCTCTTCACCTGCTGCTGGACATTGCCCTTTCGAAAATTGACGGGGGCCCCAGCCTGCGCGGCCGGTGCCAGGTCTTCAGGGGTGGCGGCGTCCTCGAGAAATTCCAGGGCCAGCTTCAACTCATCCGGGCGCGGCGGGCGCTGATAAATAATCTCGTAGAGCCGCAGGATCCTGGCTTCGTCGGTGGAACAGGACTGCAAATCCGGACGCTCGATGAGGTTGCGGGCCTGCTCGACGACGAGCGGGCTGTTCATCAGGTACAGGGCCTGTTGCGGGACGGTCGTTTCATACCGGCGGCCGCCGGGCATCTCTGGATTTGCAAAATCGAAGTGATTGAACACCTCGGGGAGATCCGCGCGATCGATGTAGCCATAGACGGTTCGGCGCGTTGTATACCCGACATCCTGGGGCCGATGTGAGGGTTCCAGCACCATCGTCACGCGCTGGCCGCGGCCCTTGCTCATGGCCAGCGGCACCGGCTTTCCAAACATGTTCGTGTCCAGTTTCCCGCCGAACGCCAGGAGCGAATCGCGGACGGGTTCGAATTCGAGCCGCCGAATATTGGAGCGCCAGAGCAATTTGTTGAACGGATCGATCCGGGCGTAACGCGGATTGTCCGCGCTGCCCTGCTGCCAGGCGCTCGAGAGCAGGATCAGCCGGTGCATCGTTTTCACCGACCAACCGTGTTCCATGAAATAACTCGCGAGCCAGTCCAGCAATTCTGGATGCGTCGGCGCCGCGCCCATCGCCCCAAAATCGTCCACGCTGCTCACCAGACCTTCGCCGAAATGATGCTGCCAGACGCGGTTCACCGCGACGCGCGCGGTGAGCGGGTTGTTCCTGCTGGCGATGGCATTCGCCAGTTCGACGCGCCCGCTGCCCAGCGTGAAGGGTTTTCGGTTCGGTCCCGATAAACACTCCAGGAACCGGCGCGGCGCCATGGGGCCCTTGTTTTCCGCCTCCCCCCGGATGAACACCGGCGAATCTTTGGGGGTGGCGCTGTCCGTCAGGATCATCGCGCGCGGTGGGGAGCCGGGATGGCTGAGATCCAGGGCGTCGATGCGGTTCAACAGCTCGATGCGCTGCCGCAACAGTTCCTTGTTCTTTTGCGGGTCGCGCTTGCGCGGGTTCACTTGGGCCTGCAGGTCTTCGCGCTCCTTTTCCAAGGCCATGCGTTGCTTGTAATAATCCGCATAATCGGGGTTTGCCGTCGCGTCGCCCAGGACCGGATGCACCTTCGGTTCCACGGAACTCTTGAAGACGCCATGAAGGGAGTAGTAGTCCTGCGTGGGTATCGGATCGAACATGTGGTCATGACACCGGGCGCAACTCACCGTCAGGCCCAGGAAACCTTTCGTCACCACATCGATGCGATCATTGATGATGTCGTTCTCGTTGTTTTGAAACCGCTCGCCCAGCGTCAGGAAACCCATGGCTGCCAGCATGGAATTATCCTTGCCGGCCGGCAGTTTGTCGGCGGCAATCTGTTCAATGATGAACCGGTCGAAGGGTTTATCCTGGTTGAACGCGTTGATGACGTAATCCCGGTAGGTCCAGGCAAACGGATAAACCGGCGTGTCCCGTTGACGTTTGATCTCGCCCTTCGTGTCGGAGTAACGGGCGACGTCGAGCCAGTGGCGCCCCCACCGCTCACCGTAACGCGGCGAGGCCAGGAGGCGATCGACGACCTTCGCAAAGGCATCCGAAGATTTGTCATCGAGGAACGCCTGCACCTCCTCCGGACTCGGCGGCAGGCCGATCAAATCATAATAGGCGCGCCGGATGAGCGTCCGTCGATCCGCCGGGGGCGAGAGTTTCATTCCCTGGCTTTCGAGTGTTGAAAGAACGAAGGCGTCGATGGGGTTGGCGACGCGATCGGCTTCGCGGACCGACGGAATGGCCGGCTTGAGGATGGGTTTGAATGACCAATGATCCTTGCCCTTAACTGTGCCGGCCGCGGCAGCGGTCTTGCCGACGCGCGGGTCGGGCGCGCCCATCTTTACCCACGCCGCCAGATCGTTGATTTGGTCGACAGACAATTTGTCGCCCTTGGGAGGCATCTGGAGATCGGGATCGGTGTAACGAACGGCTTTGATCAGCAGGCTCTTCTCGGGATCGCCAGGAACGATGGCAGGGCCGCTCGCGCCTCCTTTGAGCAGGCCATCGCGCGTGTCCAACAGCAGCTCGCCCTTCAGCTTAAGCGAATCGGCGCTGTGGCATTTGTAGCAGTTCTTTGTGAGCAACGGACGAATCTTGTTCTCAAAGAACTGGGTTTGAGACGGGGTGATTTGAGGCGCGGCAGTGAGAGCGGCGGCAGCAATGACGCCAGGCGCCAGGCTCGCGATGCAACACGCGGCGGCGATTAGCAAAAGGGCGCATCCGCGCACTGCCCCGGAGCGCCGGTCTCCGACCCGGCACGTGCTGAACGCAACACAATCGGGCCGGGTCGGAGACCGGCGCTCCGGCCGCGATCCGGGGGCAATGCCCGGTTGCGCCCTCAGCAAAATCCGGCTCGCGCGACTCGCATTTCGGAAAAGCTGCCGCCTCATGCCAGGACTCCCTTCACCACTTTGCCATACACATCGGTCAGCCTGAAATCGCGCCCATTGTAGCGATACGTCAGCTTTTCATGATCGAACCCCAGCAGGTGAAGCATGGTGGCGTGCAAATCATGAACGTGAACGCGGTTTTCGACGGCAGCCGATCCAAATTCATCCGTGGCGCCGTAAACGGTGCCGCCCTTGACCCCGCCGCCCGCGAGCCAGGTCGTGAAGCCCTTGTTATTGTGATCGCGACCCGGGTTGTCGTTGCCGTTGCGGTCCCGTGTCGGCTTGCGTCCGAATTCGCCGCCCCAAACCACCAGGGTGCTTTCGAACAAGCCCCGGCTTTTGAGGTCTTTCAAAAAGCCGGAGAGCGGCCCGTCAATTTCCGCGGCGCTTTTGGGCAGGCGATCGTCGATGTCCTGATGATGATCCCAGCCGCCGGCCCAGACCTGCACGCAACGCACGCCCCGTTCGATCAGGCGCCGGGTGATGAGCAGTTGATGGCCCTGCGCTGAATTGCCGTAGAGCGCACGTACGTCGGAAGATTCCTTGGAAATATCGAAGGCGTCGCTGGCCTCCATCTGCATCTTGTACGCCATCTCAAAGGCCTCGATGCGCGCCTCCAGATGTTCCTCCTTCTGCAAATTCTGCGAGTGCATCGCGTTGAGCTTGTGAACGAGGTCGAGCTGCTTGCGCTGTTCCTTCGGGCCGAGAAATGGGTTGCGGATGTTTTCGATCATCTGGTCCACGCTGCTGCTCCGCGTATTGACGCTTGTGCCCTGGTAAAGCCCGGGGAGGAAGGACGCCTGCCAGTTCGAGGAGCCGCCGGGAGGAACGTTGCCGGGCCGGAGCGAGATGAACCCCGGCATGTTTTGGTTCTCAGTCCCGAGTCCGTAATAGATCCATGAGCCCACGCTCGGGCGGGCCTGGCGCAACGAACCGGTGTTCATGAAAACCGTGGCAATGTCGTGTGCAGGAATGTCGGTGTAACACGAACGGATGATCGCCATGTCATCGACATGCTCCGCCAGCTTCGAGAACACCTCGCTCACTTCGATCCCGGATTTGCCGTGTTTGCTGAACTTGAACGGCGACCCGTACGCCACTCCGCCCACGCCGGGGATGGGTTTTCCGTTGTGCTGGCTTAAAGCAGGCTTGGGGTCCCAGGTATCGACCTGCGATGGCGCCCCCTGGGCAAAGATATGGACGATGTGCTTTGCCTTGGCGGCGAAGTGCGGTTTCTTGGGCGCCAGCGGGTTCATGTCGACGCCAGCTTCAGCAGCGGACAAATTGATCGCGCCTTCGCCAAGCACCGAGGCCAGGCCGATGGCGCCGAAGCCCATGCCAAAGCGGTTCAGGAATTGGCGGCGCGTGACGAGGAAATCCTCCGGCCGGGCAGAATGATTGCGAAGGAACTCGGGGTCGAGCTGATGGGGCATGCTCATAAGACGTGCGTCGGCTTAGACGCGACAGCGGGCCCAAAGGTATCAAAACAGTTGCCCGGAACGACCCAAATCCACCCCGGCAAAACTGGAGATTGAAAGGCAGGCCGCATGAAAAAACTCAGGGCCGGAGAGTGTCGCGCGAAGTGGCGAAGGAGGCGAAGTTGGAGTTCCCCCCCCTTCGCAACCTTCGCTTCTTCGCGCGACACCCCGTCCGTACATCTCCCTTAATCAGGCCCCCTTCACGTCGGGTGCGCCATGGATCTTGGAGCGGTCAACTGCCTACTGAACCCCCTCGACGGCGTAGCCCACCCAGCGCATCAGCGTGGCGGGATACATGCCGAGCCAGAACATCCCAATCACGCACGCGCCGAGGGAAACCTTCATCGGCATGGACACGGCAATCGGCGAAGGATCAGGGGATTCCCCGCCCCAGTACATCGCGCGGACGACGCCGAAATAATAATAAACTGAAAGCACGGCGCCCAGTAGCGCGACAGCAACGAGCCAGTAGTAGGCGGGGCCTCCCTCCAAAGCCGCCTTGAGCAACAGGAACTTTCCGAAGAAGCCGGCCAGCGGCGGAATTCCAGCCAACGACACCATCGACAACGTCATCGCGCCGGCCAACAACGGCGACCGCTTCCCCAACCCGGCCAGGGCAGTGATGTCCTCGGCGTCCGTGGCGCGAATGGCCAGGCAGAGCACCATGAAGGCGGCAAGCACCGTAAAGAGATAGCCAGTCAGGTAATACAGAATCGCCGCGGAACCTGTTTTGCTCAACGCCGCCACACCCAGCAACAGGTAGCCGGCGTTGGCAATGCTCGAATAGCCCAGGAGCCGTTTCAAGTGGCGCTGCGGAATCGCACACAGGCTCCCGTAAAGAATCGTCAGCCCCGAAATCGCCATGAGCAGCTGTCGCCAATGCACGGTGAATTCATGCGGCAAGACCACCATCACCAGCCGCATCAGGAGAACGAAGCCGGCCGCCTTGGAGCCGATGGCCAGAAAAGCCGTCGTGGGGGTGGGCGAGCCCTGGTATACATCGGGGGCCCAGACTTGGAGGGGGAATGCTGCGATTTTGAAGGCCAGTCCGGCGATCACCAGGAACAGGCCCACCAGGAACAAGGGCCGATCGGCGAGTGCCGCGGCGCGCTGCGACAGTTCGATGAAACTCATCGTGTTGGCCGTTCCATAAATCAGCGCGATCCCGTAGACCATGAATGCAGAAGCCATGGCGCCCAGGATGAGATACTTGACGCCAGCCTCCAGGGACGATTGCCGGTTTCGTTGAAAGCTCGTGAGAATGTAAAAGGAGATCGTGATGAGCTCGATGGAAACGAAGAGCATCGCAAAATCGTTGGCGCTGGCAGCGAACAACATCCCGGCCAGCGCAAAGAGCTGCAGGCTGAAGTACTCGGAAATGCCTGAAGTAAATCGGGAGGAATACTCCACCGACATCACGGCAACCAACGCGCCCGCCAGTAAAAACAGGCGTTTGAAAAAGAGGCCCAAATCGTCACTGATGAAACTCCCCCCGAACGCCAGTTCGTTGAAGTGCTTCCATTCACCCGTGGTCACTATTTTGAGGGCGTAGGGCGGCCAGATGAATGTCGCGACGAGCAACAGGACGAGCGCGCCCGCAATGATATAACCCAGTTTGCGGCGATTCTCGGGCGGCATCCAGAGATCGAGCAGGAGCACGCCCAAGCCCAGGATCAGAACGCTGAATTCGTATTTGAGGAGGTAAAGGTCGTTCATTCGGTGCGCGCTTCCTGGATGCGAATCGGTCAGGGCTTCGCGATGCTCGCGGTGTTGAGTTTGGGTGCGGGGGATTTCCCCGCCTGCCCGGTCGCCAGTTTCACGAGGCGCTCGGCGTCCGGTTTGATTCTTGCGGCGAGCAAGCCGGGAAAGATCCCGAACAACAGGAGGGCGGCCAGCAACAGCACGAAGGGCACCTTGCGCCACGCGGTGGCGTCCGGAATCCCGGGTCCCTTGGCTTCGCCGTGCATCACATGGCGAATGGCCCTCAGCATGTACACGGCGCCGATGATGAGGGCACCCCAGGCGGCCGCAGCCGCAAATTGCCAGCCTGCATGGAGGCCGCTTTTCCAGGTGCCGAACAGCACGGTAACTTCGCCCGCAAAATTGGCGAAGCCGGGCAGGCCGCAGCCCGCCAGCATCGCCATGATGAGCGCAGCGCCAATGAAAGGCACCTTGCGCAGCAGGCCCCCCAATTCGTCCATGTTCAGCGTGCCGGCGTGCGCCCGCAGATAGCCGCTCAACCCAAACGTGAGCGCGGCCAGGAACCCGTGTGCAATCATCACCAGGACGGTTCCCGTCACGCCAACCAGCGTCAGGCTCGCAATTCCCAGGAACGCGAACCCCATGTGAGCCACGGAGGAATTACCGATCAACTGGTTCAGATCCCGCTGCCGCATGGCGACCCAGCCGCAATACAGGATGTTCCCCAAACAGAGAATGGCCAGAATCTGCATCCAGTCCCGGCAGCCCGCCGGCATCAATGGCAGCGCAATGCGCAGCAATCCGTAGAGCCCAAATTTCTTTAACACTCCCGCATGCAACATCGCCGTGGCAGTCGGGGCCGCGCCATATCCCAGCGGCGCCCAGGTATGAAAGGGCCAGAGTGAAACCAGGATTCCAAAACCGATCAGCAGCAGCGGAAAGATGAAATGCTGCGCAGTCGACGCCATCGGGTTCGTTCGGAAATATTCAGTTACCGCGACGATGTCAAACGAGCGAGGCGATCCATCCGGCATCACCGCCGGCAACTGCAGATACAAGGCGATGAGCCCAAACAACGCGACCAGCGCCCCCAGGCTCAGGTACATCGTGATGTTGAAGGTCGCGTAGTTGCGGTTTTCGCCACGGCCCCAAACACCAATCATGATGAACGTGGGCACGAGCGCAAATTCATGGAACGCGTAAAAGAAAAAGAGGTTGAGTGACGCGAACGCGCCCAGGATGCCCCCGGCCATCACCAGCAGCAGCAGATAGAACTCCTTCTCCTGCGATTTGATCTCCCAGGAAACGCACACCGCGGCGAATGCCACGATGGCCCCCATCAGGATTAACCCAATGTTGAGGCCATCGACGCCCACATGATAATTCAACCCGAGACCCGGGAGCCACTCGAGCAGTTGTGCGAACTGAAACTGGCCGTGCAACTGGGCGTAAGCGGCAGCGGGCTTGAAGTCCATGTCAAACCTGAGGAACAGCAGGCCGGCGAGCACTGCGGTCAGCAGGGTGCTCAGAAGGGCGATCCCGCGGATGAAGGGCCGGTAATCCCGGGGAACGAACAGGATGGCCAGCGCGGCAAGGAGGGGGATGAAAATGATCGCGGTTAGCATGGAAATCTTATTTCAAGGCGTAGACCAGCACCACGACCACTCCCGCCACGATCAGGAATGCGTAAGTCTGCACGTTCCCGGTTTGCACCATGCGCAGGGCGCGCCCAAATATGTCGACTCCGCCCGCGACGCCGCGCACGCAGAATCCCGCGATGACCCAGCGATCCACCGCGTCGGCAATTTTTGACAGCGCCTCGTGCGTGATGCGGATGAGCCCTGAATAAAGTTCGTCGAAATAGAAGCGGTTTCGCATCGCGCGGGCCAGCAGCCCCAGCCGCGCGGGCAGCGGATCGTGGGACGCCTTGCCGTAGAGCGCCCAGGCGAAGGAAAACCCGAAAACCACCGCGCCCAGGCTCGCCAGGGCCGCCAGGGGGGCATGGCCGAACGGCGCGAACAGCGCGTCCAGGAAATTGCCATGGGCACCGCTTCCTTCCGGTTTGAATTGCCGATCGATGAACGTGTCGATCCCCCAGAAACCGGCGAGCACCGAAGGCACGGCCAGGATCCGCAGCGGCCAGGTCATGACGCCCGGCGATTCATGGGCGTGACCCGCATCGTCGGAGCGCGCATCGCCGAGGAACGCCACCAGGAACAGGCGCGACATGTAGAACGTGGTGAGAAACGCCACCAGCGCGCCCACGACAAATAGCAACGTGCTGTGTTCCGCGGCCTGGGCCAGGATGGCGTCCTTGCTGTAAAACCCGCTGAATCCCGGCACGCCACACAACGCCAGCGTCCCGACCAGGAACGTTCGATAAGTCCATGGCATCCGTTGCCGCAGGCCGCCCATTTTCCAAATGTTCTGTTCGTGATGACAGGCGTGAATCACCGAGCCCGCGCCGAGGAACAAAAGCGCCTTGAAAAAAGCGTGCGTCGACAGGTGGAACATCGCTGCCGTCGGCCCGCCCAGTCCCACCGCCATGATCATGTATCCCAATTGCGACAACGTGGAATAGGCGAGGATCCGCTTGATGTCATCCTGCTGCACCGCGATGAGGGCCGCCAGCAAGGCCGTGAATCCGCCGATCCCGGCGATGATATCCAGGGCAGAGATGCCGTTCAAAATGGCGAGCGGCCCGGGCCAGACGGATTGCGATCCCAACAGGAATGACACCCGGCACAACATGAACACACCTGCTGCAACCATCGTCGCGGCATGGATGAGGGCCGACACCGGCGTCGGGCCTTCCATCGCGTCCGGCAACCAGACGTGCAGCGGGAATTGCGCGCTCTTTCCCATCGCGCCGCAAAAAATCAGAACGCCCGCCAGGGCCGCGACGGTCCCGAGCACCTCGGGCTTGGCGTGGAGCACTGTCTGGAGCTTTTGGAAATCGACCGAGCCGGCCGTGGCCCAGATCAGGAGGATTCCGAGAATAAAACCGAAATCGCCAAGCCGGTTGGTGAGGAACGCCTTTTTGGCCGCATCGGCCGCGCTGGGTTTTTCATACCAAAAACCGATGAGCAAATAGCTGGAGACGCCGACCAGTTCCCAGAAGATGAACATCATGACGAGGTTGTTCGCCAGCACGATGCCCAGCATTGAAAACATGAACAGGCTCAGGCTGGCGAAGTAGCGTGAGAAGGAACGGTCCTCGCGCATGTAACCCGCGGAATAGATGTGGATCAGGCCGCCCACTCCGGTGACGACCAGGAGCATGATGAGGCTGAGCGGATCCAGGCGCAGCCCGAGGTCGACCTGGAAATCGCCGATGTTCAGCCATGAGAAGGAGGCGGCGTCAGCGTGATTGGTCAGGCGCAGCGGCTCCTGCAGAATCAAAAACAGCATGAGGCTCAGCGCGAAGGCGAGCGCCACGGCCGTGATGGAAATCGTCGAGCTCACCTTTCCATCGCGCTGGGTAAAAATCGTGATGACGGCCGCGGAAAGCAGCGGCAGCAGGAGAATGATCCAGGCGAGGTCTTGGGACTGAAAGTTGTCGAACATTTCCAGGGCGAGTTTCTAATATTTCATCGTGGTCAGATCCTCGACGTGCGCGGTCTGGCGTTTGCGGTAAAGCGCGACGATGAGTGCCAGGCCGACGGCCACTTCGGCAGCTGCCACGGTGATGATGAAGAACACCATCACCTGGCCGTTGAGATTGTTGTTGAACCGGCTGAAGGCCACGAGGGCGAGGTTGGCGGCATTGAGCATCAGCTCCAGCGACATGTACATGACCAGCAAATTGCGCCGGAGCAATACGCCGAAGGCGCCCAGGCAAAACAAGAGGGCGCTCACGACAAGATAATGTTCGAGAGTGACGTGCATTGGTTTATTTCAGGTCCTTTTTGCTCAGGAGAATGACCCCCACCATGGCCGCCAGGAGGAGGATGGAGACAATCTCGAACGGGAGCAGGTATTGGGTGAAGAGCAATTTGCCCAACGGCATGGTGTCGCCCTCGACCTGCGGCACCAGGTTCCGGCCGGAGCCCGAGGTGATGAGAGTTTTCACAAGAATCGCGGCCAGCGCGCCGACAGCGAGGATGCCGGCCATGGCCCCAAACGTTTTCAACGTGCGCCGCGCCTCCTCCTTCAGATCCAGCAGCATGATCACGAACAGGAACAGCACCATGACCGCGCCGGCATAGACGAGGATCTGCACCGCCGCCAGGAAGTAGGCGTGCAACAGCACGAACAAGCCGGCCATCGACACAATCGTCAGCACCAGGAACATGGCGCTTGTCACCGGGCTGCGGCTGAACGGATTCGCGATCACCAAAAAGCCGCAAAGCAACGTGAGCGCGGCGAAGAGGTAAAAGAAGGCGTCTTGCATGGTCATAAGGACGAATGAGGCATGACGGCGAACTCTCTCGGGGTTCCATTCGTCCTTCGACATTGGTCATTGAAACGCAGCATGGGATTCAGCCTTTCACTGGAAACACATCCTGGGACTTCGCCTCCTCCAGTTTGTTCTTCCACTTCTGGATGCCCGCGTGGGTGCCGCCGAGGGCGAGCAGCTTTTCCTTGTCGTAAATCATCTCAGCCCGGCTGGTGCCGGTGAGCGAATAATCTTTTTGCAGGAAGATGGCCTCTTCGGGACAGACCTCCTGACAAAACCCGCAGAAGATGCAGCGGAGCATGTTGATCTCGAATTCCAGCGGCATCTTTTCGGCATTGGGCCGGTCCGCTGGCGGGCCATTGGGCCCCGGCGGGACGATGCGGATGGCTTTGGGCGGGCAGATGAATTCGCAGAGCTGGCAGGAGACACATTTTGTTTTGCCTTCCTGGTCCCGCACCAGGTAGGGAGCGCCCCGGTACCCCTCCGCCACTGTCCATGGCGTCTCGGGATAATAACCGCCCGCCAAATCCTTGCCGACGGTGTGCCGGCGGAAGACGGTGTTGATGAAGTGCGTGGCTGTGACCTTGAACCCGCCGAGCAACGCTGGCAGATAGAGCCGTTCCCAAAAAGAGAGTTTTTCGCGTTTAACGATCATTCAGTTATCCCCGGTACCACAGGACGACGGCGGTGATCAAAATGTTGGCCAGCGCGAGCGGGATGAACCGGCGCCAGCCCAGGTCCATCAACTGATCATAACGAAACCGCGGCAGCATCCAGCGCACCCAGATGAACACCACCATGAGCACGATGAGCTTGGCGATGAACACGCCGATGTGCAGCAGGCCCCTGCCCCACTCGCCCGCAGCCGGCGCGTGATCCAGGCCGGCGATCGGCAGCGTCCAGCCGCCGAAGAACAGAGTCACCATCATCGCCGAACTGGCGATCATGTTCGCGTATTCCCCCAGGAAAAAGAGCGCGAATTTCATCGAGCTGTATTCCGTGTGATAGCCGCCCACCAATTCGCTCTCCGATTCCGGCATGTCGAACGGAAGCCGGTTCGTTTCCGCAAACGCCGACACGAGAAAAATTACGAAGGACAACGGCGCATACAACACCATCCAGCCATGGTCGGCCTGCCAGGAAATCAACTGGCCCAGGTTCAGATCGCTCACGATGAGGAACACCGGAATGACACTCATCCCCATCGCGATCTCGTACGAAATCATCTGCGCGCTGGACCGGATGCCGCCAAGGAACGGGTATTTTGAGTTGCTCGCATACCCCGCCAGGACGATGCCGTAGACGCCGAGCGACACAATCCCGAACGTGTAGAGAATGCCGACGTTCAGATCGGCGATGACCATCTTGTTCGCCGGGTTTCCCAGGGTGGACCCGAACGGGATCACCGCCAGCACCAGGAACGCCGGCACCATCGTGATCGCGGGTGCCAGCCAGAAATACGCTTTCCGTACGTAGGCGGGCGTAAAATCCTCCTTCAGCAGGAACTTGAGCCCATCGGCGAGCGGCTGAAAAATACCCCAGCTTTGCAGCAATTTCCCGAGAATCGGAATCTTCAACGCCAGCGGAGGCGCAGTGCGATTGGGGCCGACGCGATCCTGGATGAATGCCGAGATCTTGCGTTCCACCAGGACGGCATACGCGACCATCGTGAGCACGGGCACGATCACACAGACGATCTTGATGAGGGTGATGAGCAGAAAGGGCCAGTCCATGGTGAATTCAAATCGGGACATTGACTCCGAGATCGCCCAGCGCGGCCCAGGTGACTCCCTGGAACGCCGGCACTTCCCTGGCCATCTGGTTGAACAATCCTTCGATGGTCACGAATCCGTTTTGTCCTGTGACGTTGTAAACCAATTCATGCAGGAACTCCCATTCGGGGCGCGCATCACCCGGCGGCTCGACGGCCTTTACGAAACGTTGCAAGCGCCCTTTGACATTCACGAATGAGCCCCGTTTCTCGGCGTGCGCGCAACCCGGAAGCAGCACGTGCGCGGCAGCCGTTGTTTTGTTGGGGAGGATGTCGCTGACAATCAGCGTCTCCAGGCGGGCAAGATCGTCAGCGCTGATGCCGTGGCGTGTCACGTCTTCGCCAAACACAATCAAGGTGCGGATGGTGCCATTGCGAATGCCGCCGGCGATCGAGGCAAGGTTGGAGCCCATCGGGTTTGCTGCGATGCCGATGAGACGCGCGCCGTTGGTGTTCGGATTTTTGTCGGTGCTGACGAGGAGGCGATCGCCTTCGCCGGTGCGCGGGATGGAATCCGTGATGGCGCCGAGCTTGGCCGCGAGTTTTTTCAGGAGGAACAGCTCCTCGTTGGTTTGCCGGGCGGAAGCGACGATGGCGACGGAACCGGACGGGGCTTTCCGGAGCAGTTCGCTGATTTCGCCCAGGACACCGGCCCAGTCCTGGACTTTGGATTTGGAATTCCTGAGGTTTTGCAGCCGATCCTTGCGACCGACCCATTTGTAGTTTAGCCGGCCCGCATCGCACATCCAGGATGCATTGACCGCGTCGTTGTCGCGCGGTTCGTATCGATGGATCCGGCCTTCGCGCGAGCCGATCACAATGTTGCAGCCGGTGCCGCAGCTGGTGCAGAGCGACTTGGTCTCCTTCAAGAACCAGACGCGCATCTGGAACCGAAAATCCTTCGAGGTCAGCGCGCCGACCGGACAAATGTCGACGGTGTTGAGCGTGTAATTATTGTCGAACTGCGTGCCGGGAAACGCGGCGATGGTGCTGTAGGATCCGCGATTGACGATGCCGAGCTTGTCGTCCCCGGCGATGTCGCGGGTGAACCGGATGCAGCGGGTGCAGAGGATGCAACGTTCGTCGTCGAGAACGATGCGCGGGCCGAGATCGACGGCCTTGGGCTTGTGCACTTTGACTTCGGCGAACCGGCTCTCGGCCTGGCCGTATTGCACCGAATATTCCTGCAGCTTGCATTCGCCGGCCTGGTCGCAAATAGGACAGTCCAAGGGATGATTGATAAGTAGGCCTTCCAGGACGCCTTCCCTCATCTGCTTGGTCGCGGGAGAATTGGGATAAATCTCCATGCCCGGCGAAATGGGCGTGGCACAGGCGATGGCCCCGCGCGGCTGCGTCGGATCGTAGGGCAGCACCTGTTTGGCGATCTTGGCCGAGCCGTCCTCATTCAACACCGGCTTACGGTCGGGGCCCATCGCGGGCATTCCGAATTCGACGAGGCACATCCGGCAGTTGCCGGCGATCGGCAGCTTCGGATGATAACAATAATGCGGGATCTCGTGGCCGGCGATCTGGCAGGCCTGAAGCATCGTGGTGGGAACCGGCTTGCCCTGCCAATCGGGCATCGTCTTCGGAACCTCCACTTCACGCCCGTCGATTTTGATTTTTATCTTCTCAACCGCCGGCGCAACCGGTGCGGCGGGTTTGGCTTGAAGATCAGGTGAGGTCGACATGTGCGATCAGGTCAGTGTTGGGAGGTGACGGCGGCGCTCGCAGCCTTCTCGTGGGACGCGGCGGCCCGGCTGCCGTTCAGTTCGTCCGCGGCGCCCTTGGCTTCGAATTCGTCCTTGAACTTGTTGACGAAACTGAGCACCGGCCAGGCGCAGGCTTCGCCGAACGCGCAGATCGTTCGACCCTGGATGTTCGTCGCGATCCGCGTCAAATAATCGGCATCCGCTTTGCGGCCCTGCCCATGGGTCAGGCGATGCAGGGCTTTGCTCATCCAGAGGGATCCCTCGCGGCATGGTGTGCATTGGCCGCAACTTTCGTGCGCGTAAAACTCCGCGACATTGGCCAGGCATTCCACCATGTCCCGGCTGTCATCCATGACAATGATGGCGCTGGAGCCGGACATCGTCCCGGCTTGCTGCAGGGAATCGAAGTCGTAAGGCAGGTCGAGCAACGGCACGTCCACCTTGGCCATCTGGCCATCGGCGCCCTTGCGATTGAGTTTGAAGACCTCGCCCGCCTTCAGGACTTTCGCCGAGGAACCGCCGGGAATGATCGCCTTGAGTTTGCGTCCGTCGCGCAGGCCGCGGCCGAAGTTCTCGTGCTGGATCAATTCGCCCAGCGTGACTTTGCCCACTTCGATCTCGAAGTAACCGGGACGCTTGACGTCGCCGCTGAGGCTGACGATGCGGGTGCCGGTGTTGTTGGGGGTGCCGAGACGCGCATATTCCGCGGCGCCCATCGCCACGATGTGTTTCACATGGCACAACGTCTCGACGTTGTTCACGATGGTCGGGCACATGTAGAGCCCGAGGACGGCGGGAAAATAAGGAGGCTTGATGCGCGGATACGGGCGTTTGCCTTCGAGGGATTCAATCAGGCCGGTCTCTTCGCCGCAGATATAGGCGCCGGCGCCTCGATGGACATAAATCTCGAGGTCATAGCCGCGCCCCAGGATGTTTTTTCCGAGGTACCCGGCCTTGCGGGCTTCGCTGATGGCGCGTTCGAGGATGCGCGCGCCCTCGGGCATCTCGCCGCGGATATAGATATAGGCGAGTTTAACGTCGTTGGCCCAGCAGGAGAGGATCATCCCTTCCAGCAGCTGATGGGGATCCTTGTGCATGATCTGTCGATCCTTGAAGGTGCCGGGCTCCGATTCATCGGCATTGCAGATGAGGTAAATCGGTTTTCCACTGCGCCGATCGACGAGAGACCATTTGATGCCGGCCGAGAATCCGGCCCCACCGCGACCCCGCAACCCCGAGGCCTTGACCTCCTCGCGGATCTGTTCCTGCGGCGACATTTTTTTACCGTCGGGCAGGTCGCGCGGGCCCAGCGCGAGCGCCTTCTTCAAAGTCTCGTAGCCGCCGTGACGGAGGTAACACTCGAGAGTGTTGACGTAGCCGGGGGCGTCAGCGTGCTGGAGGATGAGACGATGCTCTTGGGGCATGAAATTAGGTGTTTCGCAGGAGCTGGAGCGCCGGGCTCCGGCCCGGCACGAACCGATCGATGAAGCTGGGTCGGGTTTTACAGCCCCCGGAGCGCCGGTCTCCGACCCGGCACGTGCTGAACGTTGCACGATCGGGCCGGGTCAGAGACCGGCGCTCCAGCTGCGATCCGGGGGCAGTGCCAGAATGCGCCCCACAGGGGGCCACCGGCGCCTCGCCGCTTGACGGACCGGTGGAAAGGCCTATTCTCCTCGGCGCGCGCCACTGCCCGATGGTGTAACGGTAGCACAGCAGACTCTGAATCTGCTTGTCATGGTTCAAATCCATGTCGGGCAGCCAATTCATTTGTTTTTGCAGTCCGCCAGGATTGCGTCCGCTTTGGCGTGCGACACGCCCTCGTAAAAATCCTCGTTGCACATCATCACCGGCGCCGTGCCGCAGCTGGCCAGGCACTCGACAAACTCGACGGAGAATCGTCCATCCTTGGTGGTTTGAATTCCGTGGCCATGCGCATCCAAACCCAGTTTCGAGCAGAAATGTTCGTGCAACTGTTTTGACCCGCCCAGCGCGCAGCTCAGCGTGCGACAGACTTTGATCACGTATTTGCCGACCGGTTCCTGGCGGAACATGGGGTAGAACGTGACCAGTTCATGCATGTGAATGGGCTGCACCTCCAATTTGCGGGCGGTCCATTCGATCGCCTCCTTCGGCAGGAATCCGAAATGCTCCTGCAACGCGTGCAAGAGCATGAGCGACGCGCTGCGCTTCTGCGGATAATGCGTGATGCGCTCGTCGATTTCCGCCTCGAGTTGCGGTGGAACAACGAACGTCATGGGGTCGTGAGTTTCAATTTGCTCATGCGGTTGCGCGTGCCTGTTTCCCATTAACGATCGCATTCTCCCATCACAAAATCGATCGAGCCCAGGATGCTGACCACGTCGCTGATCATGTGTCCGGGCAACACATGCGGCAGGATGCTCAGGTTGCAGAACGAAGGCGCGCGGATCTTCATCCGATGCGGCGTGCCGCCGCCGCGGCTGTTGATGTAAAAGCCGAGTTCGCCCTTCGGATTCTCCGCCGCGAAATAGATCTCACCCGGCGGCGCGTTCACCCCCTGGGTCACGAGCATGAATTGATGGATCAATTCCTCCATGCTCGTCATCACCTTGTTCTTGGAAGGCAAAACCGTTTTGCCATCCGGAATGTTGATGGGCTCCTTCGTCGCATTGTCCGCTCCGCCGGGCAGCTGATCCAGGCACTGGCTCAGGATGCGCGCGCTCTGGCGCATCTCTTCCATGCGGACCAGGTAACGATCATAACAATCCCCCACCGACCCGCGCGGGATGTCGAACTGCAGCCGATCGTAAACCAGGTACGGATGGGCTTTGCGCAGATCGTAATCGAGCCCGCTGCCGCGCAGGTTCGGCCCGGACAACCCGTAGTCGATGGCGTCCGCCTTCGAGATCACCCCCACATCCCGCGTGCGATCCACAAAAATCCGGTTTCGGGTGAGCAATTTTTCGGATTCATCAAAATTGACCGTGACGTTTTTCAGGAACGTCCGCAGCTGATCCGCCCAGCCGGCGGGGAGGTCGCGCGACAACCCGCCGATCCGCGTGTAGCTCGTCGTAAACCGCGCGCCGGTCAGCGATTCGATCAGGTTATAAATCTTCTCGCGCTCCGTGAACGTGTGCATGAACACGGTCAGGGCGCCGACATCCATCGCGAAGGCGCCCAGGCCCAGCAAATGGGCCGAAATGCGCGCCAGTTCGCAGCAGATGACACGGATGTATTGGCAGCGTTGCGGCAGTTGCTGATCGATGCCCATGAGCCTCTCGACCGCGAGGGCGTAGGCGACGTTGTTGGCCAGGGGCGCAAGGTAATCCAGTCGATCCGTGTAGGGAATAAACTGGGTGTAGGTCATGCTCTCGGCGATTTTTTCATCGCCCCGATGCAGAAACCCGATATCGGGCATGGCCTTGGTGATGATCTCGCCGTCGAGTTCCAATTGCACCCGCAACACGCCGTGCGTCGACGGATGCGACGGCCCCATGTTGAGCACCATTTTCTCGCCTTCGAGATCCGTAAGCTCGTCAGCGGAGGCGGACCGTTGTTCGTCGAGCGCCTTCGCGGCGGCAATGCGGGCCGCCGGGTCGCGAAATTCGATGTCCTGGGTGGTCGCCATTCGGGGTCAATTCTCGGGTTTCCGCACCCGCGGCTCGCGGTCCACCGCGTTCCTCGCGCCGGCGGACGTCACAAACGGGCCGCCTTCCAGCGGCGCCGGCCTCGAAAAAGCCACGTCCGGAAGATCCGTGCTCCTCCCTGCCAACGGGAAATCCTTGCGCAACGGAAAATGGGGATAGCCGTCCCACATCAGGATGCGGCGCAGATCCGGATGGCCGCGAAAACGAATGCCCATCATGTCGTAAATCTCGCGCTCATGCCAGTCCGCCCCACGCCACACGGTCGTCACTGTCGGCAGCTCCGATTTCTCCTCGCTCACGTTCACCTTGACCCGGAGATGGCAGCGATGCCCGTATCCGTACAGCTCATAAACAAGCGTCCAGCGCGGATCGGCGCCGTAGTTGTCCACGCTGGAAATATCCACCAGATAATCGAACCCGAGCGATTGCTTGGCAAAAGCGCCGAGTTCCGCGATCCGTTCGGCGTCGGCGAATTGCACGGTGACTTCCCCGCGGAACTCCGACGGTTCGGAGAGCGAGTCACCGAATTGCGCCATTAACTTCCGTGCTAAATCCAGGGCGGTCACTGGGCAAATTAAGAATGAGGAATGACGAATGACGAATGACCGACCGGGACTGCCACTCCGGCTTTTTCGGAAGCGACCGGTGTTCCCTCCGGCACCTCGCGGGATGCCAGTCGTTTTGAGATTTCCAGTTCTCGCAGAACGGGTTCGTTGCCGACTTTGGCTTGGAGCTTGATCAGGGCATCGAGCAGGGCCTCGGGCCGTGGCGGGCAGCCTGCGATGTAGACATCCACCTTTCCAGCACATTGGGATCCTAAGCTTAGAATTCCACGTGGACAAGTTGTCGCGG
>JADMIO011107686.1_pt1 | contig 95341 bp, 75 predicted proteins | sample 8958161 | NCBI WGS metagenome assembly JADMIO01 (sample SAMN16585339, study PRJNA669376) | soil metagenome | isolation source: Crop rotation soil | place: USA: Cullars Rotation, Alabama | collected 2011
GCCGCGACTTCAAGTCACGTGAATTCCAAGCTTCGGATCCCACTGTGCTGGAAAGTATGCCCGATCTCACAGATGTCGAGCAAGATGGCCAGGTAATAGCCGAACGCGATACCAAGCTCGAGAAACCTAAGCTGTTCAAGGTGCTGCTGCACAATGACGATTTCACCACCATGGAATTCGTCGTTTTTGTCCTGCAATACGTCTTTAACCGCACCGAACCTGAGGCGTTTGTGGTAATGCTCAAGGTCCACAACGAGGGCGTCGGCATCGCCGGCATCTATCCCTATGAGATCGCTACAATGAAATCCGAAAAAGCCATGAACCTTGCCCGCGCCCGCGAATATCCGCTGCTCTGCACAGTTGAGGAAGAATAACTCCTAACGCATTTTGACGTTTTTGTAGGTGCCGAATAGTTTTTTTAGCCGCTAAAAAAACTAAATGACGGCAAATGGATCTTTGCGCCGGCTGCGAAAATAACTGGGCTGAAGAAACAATTTTGCGGCGCCTACAAGAAGATTCAGGCCCCTCAGTTATTTTTGCAGCGGCTGCAAAAATAAAAAAAGGACCAAAACATCGTTACGGTCGCTGCAAAAATGCCCAGGCACCGAAGGCGTTCCAGATCTACCTACAAAGACATTAAAGAGAGCCCGCGGGCGGCTCAGCAGTGTTTATAAGAGGTTTTTAGCTTTGGTAACGGCGTTCTCGACTGTAAAGCCATAATCGCGAAACACATCATCCCCGGGGGCCGAGGCACCGAAACGGTCGACTGTCAGAGTGTCGCCGCGGTCGCCAACATATTTGTGCCAACCCTGCGAAACGCCTGCCTCGATCGCCAGTCTGGCCGTGACCTTCGGCGGCAATACTTCGTCTTTGTACTTGGCAGGCTGTGCCTCAAAAAACTCCCAGCAGGGCATGGACACGACGCGCGTGGGAATTCCCAGTGCATTTAATTGCTCCCGGGCCTGCATTGCCAGGCCAACCTCGCTGCCAGTCGCGATAATGATCAATCGCGGGGCCGCCGCCCGTCCGTTTTTCCCTTCGCCGTCAGCCAGGACATACGCGCCCTTGTGGAGGCCTTTTGCATCGGCGAATTTCTTACGGTCGATGACAGCGACCTTTTGTCGTGAAAGCGAAAGGACTGTCGGCCTATTCTGGCTCAAAATAGCGGCACGCCATGCCTCGCGGGTCTCAGGGGCGTCGCACGGACGGATCACGTGGAGCTCCGGGATCGCACGCATCGCGGCAAGATGCTCGACAGACTGATGTGTCGGCCCGTCCTCGCCGAGCCCGATCGAGTCGTGCGTGAAAACAAAGATCGTCTGAATGTGCGACAGGGCGGCAAGCCGGATCGCCGGGCGATTGTAATCGGAAAATGTCTGAAATGTGCCGCCGAAAGGTATCAGGCTGCCAAACAGCGTGATGCCGTTCATCGCCGCTCCCATACCGTGCTCGCGAATGCCGTAGTGGATGTTCCGATTCTGATAACTGCCGTACTGAAAGTCGGCAGACGAATTGATGTAAGTGTTGTTCGATGGCTTAAGGTCCGCCGAGCCTCCGATCAACTGCGGCAGGGCGTCGGCCACAGCGTTGATAACATCGCCGCTATAGGCACGCGTCGCTTTTGCCTCTACACCGTCAAACTTTGGCAGACTCTTCTCCCAACCGGTCGGCAGAGTTCCGCTGCGGATCGAACTAAATGCCGCACCCAGGTCGGGATGCGTTTTTTCGTATTTCTTAACTAGAGCATTCCAATCCTTTTCTCTTTGAGCACCGTTCTTTACAGCTTCACGGAATTTGGCTAAAGCTTCTTTCGGGACAAAGAACTGCTTGTCCTCGGGCCAGCCGAGATTTCGTTTTGTTTCGCGAACCGCTTCTTCGCCCGGTGCGTCGGAGTGGGCTTTGCTCGTGCCCTGCTTTGGCATACCAAATCCGATGATGGTTTTAATGCGGATAATGCTCGGGCGGTCCTTTACCTTTTGCGCGTCTTTGATCGCACGCTCGATAGCTTTGAGATCGTTGCCGTCTTCGACTATAGAGACGTGCCATTCGGCGGCTTCGAAGCGTTTGGTACGGTCCTCGGTAAACGCCAGGTCGGTCGAACCGTCGATCGTTATCTGGTTATCGTCATACAGATAGATCAGATTGCCGAGCTTTAGGTGCCCGGCCAGCGAGGCGGCCTCATAGCTGACGCCCTCCATCAGATCACCGTCGGAGCAGATGCAGTAGATGTAATTGTCCACGACCGGAAACCCGCGTTTATTGAACTTTGCTGCGAGATGAGCCTGAGCAATGCCCATGCCGACGCCGTTGGCAAACCCCTGACCGAGCGGGCCGGTTGTGACCTCAACGCCAGGCGTCAAAATATTCTCCGGGTGCCCCGGGGTCTTTGAGTGAAGCTGCCTAAACCGCTTCAACTCATCCATCGACAGGCCATAACCGGTCAGATGAAGCAGCGAATAGATCAACATCGACCCATGTCCCGCCGACAACAAAAATCTATCGCGCCCGAACCACTTCGGATTTTTAGGATTATGCCTAAGGAACTTGGTCCACAGCACATACGCCGTCGGCGCCATGCCAAGCGGCAGTCCCGGATGTCCCGATTCCGCCTTCTGCACAGCGTCGAGCGAAAGCGTACGGATGGTGTTTATACAGAGCTGGTCGATGTCGGTTTTGTTTGCGGTTTTCATTTTTAAGCCTACCTGTTCAATTGGTTGTAGAAGGAGACGTGTGTCTTTCTAAGCTGGAAAAACGCCTCGGTCCGGGCCGGACGTGCTGAGATCACCTTTGCACCCGGCAACAATTTCGTGTCGATGCCAACTATTTTGCCCTTAGTTTGCAGCGCATGCAAAACAGCGCCGCGTGAGGACGATTCTTCGGTTCCACTAATGGCCAGATCGCGGCCGAGGACATCGGCGATGATCTGCGTCCAGATAGGCGAATCTCGCAGTGCTCCGCCTGATGCAATGATGTGTTTTACGTCGGATACCTTGGATAGTTGTTCAAATACTTCCGCGAGTCGAAAGGCTACCGATTCCATCGCGGCCTGCAAAATATCTACCGGATCTTTAGCCATCATAAGGCCGATGATCGCACCGGCGGCGTTCTCGTGATATCCGGTGCCGCGTTCTCCGGCGAGAAATGGCAGGAAGGCAAGGCCGTGTGATCCCGGGAGCCGTTTTGCTATTTGCTCTTCTGCATTAGCGGGGAGGCGCAGGTTGTCCTTAAGCCAACGGTAAAGCCCGCCGCCGTCGGACAACGCTCCGCCCATAACTACACGCTTGCGGTCCACGCGATAACACCAAAGGCCGTCAGGGAGACTCGCAGGCGGTTTGCCTTCGTAACAAATGCGCATAGCCGCCGAGGTCCCGATCATCAATGCCGCACGGTGACGGGTGACGCAGCCTGATCCAATATTGTCCGCCGCCCCGTCGCCGATCGCGGGGAACCATTCGGCGTTTGCGAGGCGGGGCCATCGTTTTGCGAACGTGCCCAGCCTAAGGCTTGCGACATCGTCTGACGCGATCTCCGGCAATGAATCCGGTCTCACCTTTAGATACCGAAGCAGTTCCCTGTCCCACTTACATTTGCGAATGTCGAAAATGCCGGTCCCCGAGGCCATCGAGACGCTCGTGGTCCCATCGCCAAACAGCTTCAGCCCGACATAGTCGCTGAACGACAGCCACTTGTTTGTTTTTGCAAATACATCCGGATGTTCCTTGCGAAACCAAAGCAGTTTCGCCGGCCAGTAGCTGGAATGAAAACGCGCACCGGTCCGGTTATGGATCTGCGATTCGTCAAAACTTTTGCGCAGGACAGATGTCTGCTCGCGGCTGCGGGTGTCCGCCCAGCCGAGGACCTTGGTTGTGGGCTTGCCCTTAGCGTCAACGCCGAGCAGGCTGTGCCAGAATGCACATGATGCGACGCACTCGATATCGGCTTTCCGTCTTCCAGTCCTTTCGAGGACGGTGTCGATCGCAAGCACCACCTTTGCAAAGCCCTTCTCAGCGTCGAACTCAGATCCGCCATCTATTGTCGAGATGAAACCTGTCGGAACCTTTACGCTAGCCCGCGGAAGTGGGTTGGCGTTCTGATCGTACAGGGACGCACGGACGCTGGAGGTGCCGATGTCCAGAGCCAGGGTCAGAGATCTTTGCAAGATAGTAGTTTAGGAGTTTAGGAGCGGCCGAGTACCTTTTTGAACCACCACCGGAGCCCGACGAACAGGAACCGGTAATCCTTCATAAACTCAGGAGGCTTACCCTCGAAATAATGCCCGATGAACTGCAGCACCCAACCCGCAACGAACAGGCCGAGAGCAACACGCCACATACCGGCGACGAACAACGACAGCGGTATCAGCAGCAGCGACAGAGCGATCATAGGGATGCCGAACGTGTGCATCAACCGATTAAGCGGATGCTGATGACTCTCGGAATATTCGTCGATCCACTCGTCCCAGGTTCGGCCGCCCATCATAATTTTGCTCCTTCACGAAACGGTGCGATTTTACACCCGTTGCTCCCTATCAAAAAACCTGACCACCAGTCCATCATCAAGATCGCGAACACCGCTCACCCTAAAATCGTCCAGAAACCCCCGCGGCATAAATATATCCGCGTCGTCTACAACAACGGGAATGTAGGTCACGATCCATCTGTCGATCACAGCGGCAAAATCCAGAAACGTTTTGGCCCCGCCGATGAGATATACGTCGCGGGTGAGATAGCGGGACAGGGCGACAACCTCCTCTTTACTGCCGAGCTTCATGACCTCGGGCGGCACGTCTACCTGGCCGGAACGCGTCAGCACAATGTTGAGCCGCTTCGGCAAGGGCCGGCCGATCGAGCGCCATGTATTAGAGCCCATAACAATGGCGTTGCCGGTGGTGGTCTCTTTAAAGAATTTGAGGTCGGACGAATAATGCCACGGCAGCTTGCCGCCGCGGCCAATGGCAAAATTTTCAGAGATGGCGACTATACCGATGATCATCAGAGACTCTTACCTTTATACACTGAGATCGGTGAACCTTTCGCGAGCAGGACCGAATATGGTTTGGCCAGGTTCAGGAACTCGAACTCCGGCCCATACGTGCTCTTAAAATCCACGTCTATCTCAACATCTTTCACAGAGAACAACTCCCATTTAGGATGTTCGACCTTGTACTCATCAACGCGGCCGCCGTTGCGTTTTGTATAGCCCCAATAGTGTTCGATTATGAATTCGCCGTGCGAACCCGCGTCCGGCACACCCAGACTCTCATCGATGTGGATGCTGATCTTATCCGTGCGGCCGTTCTTTGACCAGCTATATGCTACGCGGCCCTCGGTCCTTTCGTGGGCCATGGACCAGCACTCGTATGGTTCACCGTACAGAACGCGGGCGACGGTAGCAATGGCGAACCGCGGCACGATCTCTTTTACAAAACACACCGCGCGGCGAATCTCGCCCTCGGCTTGGCGGCGAACATAAAACCTGAGATTGACCTCTTCGAAATTGATATGGAACGGCACAGGCAGGCCCAGCACGCGTGTGTCGCGGAACATAAACCCGACGAGACTGACAAAGCACCTGCCATCATGCAGGTCTAGCTCTGTTCCCGCCGGCACGCGGTCGGCCAGAACAGACGGGGCGACCTCGTAGTTGGCCATGATGAGGTCCTGCCAGCGGGCCGTCAGAAATTTTCGCATCACAGTATGATCCGTTTATCGCCCGCACGCGCGGTGACGTGTTCGCGGTCAAAATACTCGAGCAGCGGTATCGCGTACTTGCGGGACACGCCGGCGAGCTCTTTGAATTTTGGCACATCTATAAGGCGGTCCGCCGCCGCGGCCGCATAGTTTTTTATTTGGGCCGCGAGGGTGTCGACAGCCTCGCGCGAAAAATAGAACTCGTCCGTCACCTTAACGACCTCGCCGGCGTCCAACAGCCGCTGAAACAGTTTACGGGCGGCGGTGGTGTCGAGGCGCGTTCCCGAGAGGGCGGTCGTCAGGACATCTTCGAGCTTTGGTACCTCGAGGCCGGCGTCTGCGTATTGTTTGCGGATGGCGTCTGTGACCTTTGTCTCGTCAGGCGAAAGTTCGGCCGAGTGGGACGCGAGACGAACGGTGTCTTTGTCAGAGAGTACGCGGCCGTTGGATTCGAGTGTTCTGAGGACGAACTGAAACACAACGTCAGGTACGCGGGCACAAACCTGTTCCTTAAACGCCTCGCGCGGCATACCTCGCGAGAGCGGCTCGCGTTTATGATGGGCGGCGAGCGTGCTTTCGGCCGCGGTGGAGAGTTGTTTGACAGCTTCAGGGTCTAGGTAAATCTCGCCGGCGTTTACGGCGAGTTTGGAACCTACCATGCTGTCGAGTGTCTGCAATAGCACCTCTTTTCTAATCCCTGTTCGCGACCGCAGATCAGTGAACGAGAGGCCCGCCGTTCCGGCGGCACGGAGCATCACCGTCAGCCGCTGCTGCCGGTCGTCGCCGGCGGACAATAATGCCTGCAGGCTGGCCATGGTTGCGGGTATATCCCGCCGGCGGACCTTGGCCGCGGCGCTGTCGATGACCTCTCCGCCGGCGATGGTGACCTGGGGCGAATAGCTGCGCAAGATGAACCGCTCGCCCGGAACGGCAACTACCGGGGTCTCGAGCCTCAGTTGAATAAGGCCTGCCGCACCGGGGGTCAATTCGCCTGTGTCGCTGAGCACGTGCACTCTGGCGAGCACCTCGACCGTACCCAGGTGCAGGCGGACACGCTGGCGTGAGCGGAGCGGTCTGGGGGCGTCGGGCAGGACCTCAATGCTGGTGTCGATGAGCTGCGTCGGCTGCAGGACGCCGGGCTCGGCGAGCAGCATACCGCGGGTAATGCTGTTATGGTCGACGCCGCCGAGGTTGACGGCGACACGTTGTCCGGCGTGGGCGGCGGGAACGGACCGGCCGTGAGTTTGGACGCCGCGAACACGGACACGCTGCTGTTGGGGCAAGAGCTCAAGTTCGTCGCCGTCGCTGACAGTGCCGGAGGCGAGCGTGCCCGTCACAACCGCCCCAAAGCCTTTCATAGAGAAGCTGCGGTCGATCGGCAGCCGAGTAATCAGATCATCGGCTCGCGCGGGCAGCGCGGTGCTGGCACGCACAATGGCGTCCTTTAGCTCTTCAATGCCGGAACCCGTGCGGGCGCTGACGATGATGACATCAGCGGTCTCGAGAAAGGATCCCACGACCAGTTCTGCCGCGTCGAGCTTTGCCAGTTCGAGAGTCTCGGCGTCGACGAGATCTGATTTTGTGAGAACGACTATACCGGCGGTGATGCCGAGCAGACGGCAGATATCAAAATGTTCACGTGTCTGGGGCATCACTCCCTCACTGGCGGCGATGACGAGCAGCAGCAGATCGATGCCGCTGGCACCGGCGAGCATATTCTTTACAAACCGCTCGTGCCCCGGCACATCGACAAATCCAACGTGCACATCACCTAGAGACAGATCTGCAAAACCGATATCTACGGTGATACCCCGTCGTTTCTCCTCGGGCAGGCGATCGGCGTCGACGCCGGTCAAGGCTTTGACGAGCGCGGTTTTGCCGTGGTCGATGTGTCCGGCGGTGCCGACGATCACTTCCATATGCCGGTGTAGTCGAGCAGGTAAAAGATGACGGGTGGCGGGATCAGCGTGACCGCTAAGATCGATAACGAAGCTACCAGCGAATAGATCCAAGCGGGCTTGCCGGCCTTGATCTTAAACACCGACAGGAAGACACGTTTACACAACATCAGCAGCACCGGCGGGACAATTATCGCAACCAATGCATTGGCAAAATACACAGCGTCCGGCACGTTGCTGCCCGTACCGGCCGGCCCCATGACCATCATAAACATCACAATAAAGACGGTGAGGACGATAAACGTTCCCAACAGCAACCCGATGATGTCGGTAACCACCACGAACGCCGAGGCACGCCCCGATTCGGTCCAGCCATTACTCACCAGCCACCTGATCTCGAACAGGACCGCACACGCGACCAGTACGAGGAACAGAAGCATGGCGGCCCATTCGGCAAAAGTTTGTGACATTAGAGTCGATCAGACCGCGGGTCAAGAGGCGTCTGCCTCGTACTTGTCCAGTTTACGGTAAAGCGTTTTACGGCCGATGTTGAGCAGGCGGGCGGCCCGCGATTTGTCGCCCTCGGTATAATCGAGCGTTGCCTCGATGACCTGTTTCTCGATCTCGTCCATTGCCGCGGGCAGCTCTAGTTCGATGCCGATGCCGCGGCCCTCGGCGGCGGCTGAGGCGCGTTCCTGCCGGGCGTACGCGAGTGCCTCGGACGCACGGCGGCTGATCGCCTCAGGCAGATCCTCGAGTTCGATCTGGCGGCCGGACGCTATGATCACCGCACGTTCGATGGCGTTCTCCAGCTCGCGAACATTGCCCGGCCATTCGTAATTGACGAGCGCCCGCATCGCCTCTTTGGAGATACCGGTGATGAACCGGCCCGATTTGTTCTTATAGTCCTCGAGAAAGTGGAACACCAGCAGGTGAATGTCCTCGACACGGTCGCGAAGCGGCGGCAGCGAGATAGGAAAAACCGACAGGCGATAATAAAGGTCCTTACGAAAGGTCCCGTCCTCTATCGCTTTTTCGAGATCGGTGTTAGTGGCGGCGATGACGCGGACGTCCGTTTTTAGGACCGTTTTGCCGCCGACGCGGGTAAATTCGCCGTCCTGCAGAACACGCAGCAGACGCACCTGTGCCTGCGGCGACATCTCGCCTATTTCGTCCAAAAACAGGGTCCCGCCGCTCGCCTCTTCGAACCGGCCCTGCCGCTGTTCGCGTGCGTCGGTAAAGGCGCCTTTCTCATGGCCGAACAGCTCAGACTCAAGCAGCGTCTCAGGTATGGCACCGCAGTTTATCTTGACGAATGGCCGGGTCTCTCGGCCTGAGTTGTAATGGATGAGGTTGGCGATCAGCTCTTTGCCGGTGCCTGATTCGCCGAGAACAAGGACCGTGGTGTTGGTGTCGGCGACATTGAGGCTGAGCTCTATCGCACGCCGCACGGCGGGTGCCTGGCCGACGATCTCGCTCTGCCGCTGGTGCAGTTCGCTGCGGAGCCGCATCACCTCGGTCGAGAGCTGGTCGCGTTCGAGAGCGGTGCCGATCTGGTCGGCGATGCCCTCGACCAGGGCGATGTCGTGCTCCTCGAACATACTCTCTTTGCTCCAGACGTAACCGAGCAGGCCGAACGCTTTGCCCCCGACGGTGACCGGAGTGACCAGCGCCGAGCTGCCCTTGAGCTGTGTGCTAAAAAATAGCCGTATCGCGAGCGGCAGCTGCGACGCCACGAGCCGCAGCGTCTTACCGTCCCGCAGCAGGTCGCCCAACACCGCAAAGGTCTCTATCTCGACCGATTTGTTGTGCTCCTCGATCATCCGCAGTATCTTGCCCAACTTGATGCCCTCGGCCGATTTGAAAGAGGCGAGCGAGATGCGTTTGCCCGTGTTGTCCAGCACGCCTAGCGCTGCGTAATCGGCCCCGACCAGCTCAATAGAACGCTCGAGCACGCTCGCCGAAACCTCTTTGAAATCAGATGACGAATTAAGAATATTCGCGATCTTTAGCAGAGCGTTGGTCCGCCGCGAGTCCTGTTCCTGGGCGACGTAGAGGCTGGTGTATTGATAGCCGATAGCGAGCTGGCGGGCGATGGATTCGAGAAAGGTGACCTCTTCGTCAAGCCATACCCGCGGCTGTCGCGTGTCGTGCAGGCCCAGTATGCCGAGCACTTTGCCGCTCAGCATGATCGGGATGATCAGCAGAGACCGTGTCTCGAGCGCCTTGGCAAAAAATTTGAGCGTGGCGTCCTTTGTCCGCGAGGTGTCGTCGATGCGGATGGGTTTGGTCACATCGAACCGCTCGGCCAGCATATCCGCACTGAACGGTATCTTGGTCCCCAGACTCTTAGGGACGGATTTATCCCGACGCCATTCGTGGCTGATGACCAGTTCCTGAGCATCGTTGAGCTGCAGCAGATCGCACCGGTCCGCCTCTAGCATGCGGCCGATCTCAGACACCACCACGTTCAAAAATCGCTCGAGATCGATGTTCGTCGGCAGGTCCCGCGCCAGCCTGTCAATGATGCCCTCGCGGGCCTCATGCATCCGCATCTTGCGCTCGAGTGAGAGGTCGTTTTCGAGATCGATCTTCATATCCATCGCTAATGTGGAGCGTAGTGCGAATAATGTCAAGTTGACACACCCGCGGCCGCCGGTGTGTAGTTCTGCGTCAGGGTTTGTTCACCATAAGGGCACAAAGTTACTAAGGAAAATACGTCAAAAGACGGGTCCTTCAGTTCTATTTATCCGCCGTCCCGCCGCACGCGCATGCTTACTATTCCCTGACAACTGTTAAACACACCCTCAAACCTTTAAAAACAAAACCTCTAAAACACTGTTCCAGACTCTCCAGAAAAAACACAGACCTTGCGAAAATTTCTGAGACTCTCAGAAATTTCCCCAGCCTCTATGATTTTTCCGCAGCCTCTGTGCTTTTTCCGGAGACTCTCTGTTTTTTTCAAAACCTCTCCGGCAACAATACAGACCCTAAAACACTATTTGAACGGCTATGTTTTTAAAATAATCGTTAGAAAAAAATATAAACGTCTGTGTAAACGCCGAAACGCAGTAAACACCGACACTTCACGATCTTTATCATCTCAGGGCCAAAAACAGAAAAAGTGTTAAACAAACCGCCGTCTAGCGTCATAGCAGTAGGATACTGATAGATGAGCCTCCTGACGGCGCAGCCGTTTCCGCAAATGGGTGGGCAAGCGACAGACGGGCGCCTACCTTCGCAAAATCTGGGAATTAGCTAGACGCCCCCTGACCAGTCTTTCGCAAACAACTGGCTACAACTCTCCGAACCGAATGGCCCCAAAAACTTCTTGACACACGCTCCACCTCGTCATACTGTTATCCAATCCCAAACAAAGCATTACTGGGTCACAACTAAATCACAGATCTCACAGAGAGCGATCAGCTTCGAACTCTCCGACTCAATGTCAGGCGTTTCCCAGTCAACATCCTCTCACAACGGGCTTTCGCCGTGCGCGGGACAAAGCCGCGTCTTCAGGAGGGACTATTGCCCATATCATCTTTTCCTTGGCTGCCTAAAGGTTTAAGCCGCATTGTCCTATTTACTTTTCTATTTGCGTTAATGACGGTGACGCTGGGTTCCCAAAGTCTGGTGCTCGATCCCTCGTTTACGGGGACTGCGATGACAGCGTCCGGCAGAGGCTTTGTGTCTGTCGTTCAACCTGATGGAAAGATCCTGGTCGGCGGCAATTTCTACCACGTTAACGGCAGCCCCCGACAATTCCTGGTCCGGCTTAATCCTGATGGTTCAATTGACCAGAGCTTTAACCCCGGGGGGATCGGCCCTGATGGTTGGGTCCTCGACATTGTCTTGCTTAACGACGGCAAGATGCTGATAGGAGGTTCGTTTTTTACATATAACGGACGAAACGTTCAAAGGCTGATCGCACGTTTGAACCCGGACGGCACACTCGACGAGACTTTTAATCCCGGGGGTGAAGGAGGTTTTGGCGTTCTCGTTAATTCGGTTGCAGTTCAGGACGACGGGAAAATAATCGTCGGAGGCTCAAACGTCTCGAGCTATAACAATATTTCAACGGGGAATTTCTTTCGACTAAATGAGGATGGAACCCTTGATACAGATTTTGGTGTAATGAGCTTCAACAACGTGGGCGTTTTGAAGGTAGCAGTACAGTCAGATCAAAAGATCTTATTCGGATTAGATGCGGGCAGCGTTCAATTGAACGGCGGTGTTGTGGTAAACGGCCTCGTCCGACTAAATGTGGACCGAACCGTGGACCTAAAGTTCAAGCAGGCCAGCGGAACTAACGCGGACAGCGCGGTCGAAGGTCTGGCTTTCGATAGTGATGGCAAGATCATCGTGAACGGACGCTTCGCATCCTACAATGGTGTACCTCGCACCTGCATAGCTCGCGTAAATACCGACGGATCGCTGGACAATAACTTTGTGCCACCCACCTTCCAGGGGGGCAGCGAGCTCGTCGCAACTGTTCTCCAACCGAATGGTCAGATAGTGGCTGCTGGTGGCGTAAATGTAATAGGCGGTTTTAGCACAGATCTGATCCGCCTGAATTCCGATGGTTCGCAGGATAACAGCTTGGCTGGCAGGACCGACACGTACAGCGATCACGTCGCGCTTCAGCCTGACGGCAAAATGCTGTTAACCGGCGATTTTAACCGGGTCGCGCCGGGGGACCATCGCCCCGGCATAGCACGTTTCAACACTGATGGTGCTCTAGATCAGTCGTTCACGCCCTCCCTGGACGACTATGGCTACATAAGCACCTTAGAGCGGCAGTCCGACGAAAAGATCCTCGTTGGAGGAATTTTTTGCAGTACCAATGGTAGCCTGCATTACGATGTCGCTCGATTAAACACGGATGGGACCGTAGACGGTACATTCTCAAGCGGGTTAGGCCCCTTTTTTGCGACCAGCGCATACGTTGAGATCAGGACAATTGCTGTGCAGGCCGATGGCAAGATATTGGTTGGGGGCTCTTTCACTAACTTTAGCGAGAGCGGACGTGATCGCATTGTGCGGCTAAACGCCGACGGTAGTATTGACCAGACCTTCGCGACCACCGGTCTACAATTCAGCGTCTCCACCAGGGTCACGGATATAGCCGTCCTGCCAGATGGAAAGATCTTGGCGGCCGGTTTGGCAATGGCATCAACGGCAAATCCAACTCGGTTGAGAGATATAGTTCGTCTGAACTCCGACGGCAGCTACGACTCGAGCTTTAATACCGCCGCGATCTCCAACTCCGGCACTGTAAACCGCATACTGCCTCTTGCCAACGGTAAGATCATTATTGCGGGGCCATTCTCTCTATATAACGCCACAAGCCGCCCCGGAATTGCCCGATTGAACGCGGATGGTTTACTCGACACATCTTTTGTGACGGGGAGCGGGGCGAGCGGCTTAATCGATGCCGCAATACAATCGGACGATAAGATCGTAATAGTTGGGGGATTTACGAGTTATAACGGATTTGCTATTAAGCGCGTTGCAAGGCTCAATATCGACGGTACCCGCGACACTACCTTTAACGTGGGAACCGGTGCTAGCAACAGCGTCAATTCTGTAGTGATCCAACCAGACGGGAAGATCTTGCTAGGCGGTATTTTCGAGTCGGTCAATGATGTATCGAGGTACCATTTTGCACGGCTCAATTCCAACGGCAGCCTCGACACAGGTGTTACGTCGGGTTTTATCGTGCCGGACAGTAACCGGTACAGAACAGTGACTTCTCTTCTGCTCGACGGAAACGGCCGGTTGCTTGTCGCCGGCGGATTCTCAACCTTTGCCGGTACCCCGCGAGATAACCTGATCAGGTTGATGGCGGCTGATCCGACGGTGACCCCTACACCGACCGCTACCCCATTGTGTACGCCGGTAAATGTGATCAACGATGGCTCGTTTACTAATGGCAGCGTCCCGAGTACGATCTGGAACGATCCACAAACGTCCACCAATTTTGGTACGCCTCTGTGCCGTATTTTTAATTGCGGGTATGGTGGCGGTGCGTCACCTCCGCGCAGTCAGGATATCTGGGCTTGGTTCGGAGGAGCAACGTCGCCCGAGACGGCCTCTCTTGGGCAGTCTGTAACGATTCCAAGTGGCACAGCGCAGCTTCGATTTTGGATGCGGATCGGAACGGTCTCCGCCCCGTACACTGATGTGCTAACCGTAAAGGTGGATAATAATGTCGTGCAAACTTATGGTGAGCCGTCAACACCCGAACCCGACTACAGCGAAAGAGTTGTCGATCTGACGCCGTTTGCAAATGGCGCCGTGCACAACGTCAAGTTTGAGTACGTAGGTCCGACAAGTGGCACCGGCAGTTTTGTTGTCGACGATGTTTCCCTTCTCTCGTACGGGACATGCGTTACGCCGACGCCGAGCAACACGCCGACCGCGACGCCGACAAGCACGCCGACGGCAAGCGTGACACCGACAAACACTCCTACGGTGACACCAACGGTAACGGCAACGAATACGCCCACAGCTACGGCGACAAATACGCCTACGGTGACACCCACGAGTACGCCGACGGCAACGCCGACAGGCCCGCTGCCGGGTTCGCTGGATACCTCTTTCGGTAACGGCGGCAAAGTCCTTACCAATTTTGCAAACAGTTTCTCATTTGCCCGGTCGATTGCAATTCAGCCTGACAACAAGATTGTCCTGGCCGGTTTGGTCCAGCAGCCATTATCCTCCACAGACATTGCACTACTCCGGTACAACGAGAACGGCAGCCTTGATCCTACATTCGGAAATGGCGGTAAGGTGATCACATCTTTCGGAAATTTCAATGATCAGGCATATTCGATCGTAATTCAAACAGATTCAAAGATCCTGGTGGGCGGTTTTACTATGCCGGGCTCTGGGCCTCTGTTCGCGCTTGTGCGATACAACTCCGATGGCACTCTCGACACAAGCTTTGGAAACGGTGGAAAGGTAACAACCACGATAAATGGCTTAGACGTGATACGCTCACTCGCGCTACAAAGTGACGGTAAGATCGTAGCCGCAGGTTATACGATCCAGTCGATGGCTGTAGTACGTTATAACGCCAACGGTTCACTCGACGGTAGCTTTGGGCAGGGCGGAATCGTCACGACCTCGATCGGAAATTCCGGTCTCAACTCCGTTAAGGTACAGACGGATGGCAAGATAGTTGGGGGCGGGATTGGCACCATCGGAACGGCAAATGTATTTGCAATGATTCGACTTCAATCGAATGGTTCACTTGATCCGCTATTCGGCGACGGAGGCAAGGTGACCACGTCCATCGGAGGCATTGACGACAGCGCCGGCGCTGTGGCAATTCAACCGGACGGCCAGATCCTACTGGCAGGTGACAGCAAGACCGCTGTAGACTTCGACTTTGCGGTGGCGAGGTATAACTCCGATGGGTCGCTCGACACAACATTCGGCGACGGTGGCAAGGTAGTTACACCTGTCAACAACAGTGATGACTCCGCCTTAGCTACGGCCATCCAAAGCAACGGACGAATAGTGGCCTCCGGCGACACAAGGACCGCCAACAACTTCGACTTCGGCCTTGTTCGATATGGAACGTCCGGATCGCTGGATACATCCTTCGGAGCGGCTGGTAAGGTGACCACTGACTTTAGTGGCGGCCAGGATGACGCATACTCGGTCGCCATTCAGTCAGACGGTAAGATTGTGGCAGCCGGTGCAAGTAGTGACGGAACCAACACTTACTTTGCCGCCGTGCGATATAACGGGGATTTTTTAACTACTCCGACACCAACGAACACACCCACGGCGACGCCAACAAACACCCCGACGGTAACGCCAACGAATACGCCGACAGCAACACCGACGCATACGGCGACGCCGACTAATACGCCGACGAACACGCCCACGAATACGCCGACAAACACACCGACCAATACGCCGACCGCAACGCCAACGGCAACACCGACTAATACACCCACCAACACGCCAACGAATACTCCGACGGCGACACCGACCGCCACGCCGACCGATACACCCACGGTGACGCCGACGAACACGCCTACCAGCACTGCGACGGCAACGCCTACGAACACGCCGACGGGCACCGCGACTACAACACCGACCGCCACTGCAACTGCAACTGCAACTGCAACTGCGACTGCGACTGCATCTGCTACCTCGACACCGGCGAGCAGGGCTGCGAGTTTCGACTACGATGCAGATGGCAAGACTGACATTTCGGTGTTCAGGCCTTCGAGTGGTGCGTGGTATCTGCAGCGGTCGAGGGATGGGTTGTATGGGGCGGAGTTCGGGTATGGGACCGATAGGATCGTGCCTGGGGATTACGATGGCGACGGCAAAGCTGATCTGGCGGCTTACAGGCCTGAGACCGGCATTTGGTATGTGTTCCAGAGCTCGACGGGGACTGTTGATTACACCGTCTTTGGCTTGCCCGAGGACCTGCCGACAACTGCGGATTACGACGGGGACGGTAAGGCTGATGTTGCGGTGTTCAGGCCGTCGACCGCGACCTGGTATCGAAAGAACAGCAGTGATGGTTCGTTCTATGCGATTCAGTTCGGATTGCCTGAGGACAAACCGACGATCGGGGATTTTGACGCAGACGGCAAGAGCGACATTGCCATCTTCCGCCCTTCGGACGGTGCATGGTACGAACTCTACAGCGATGACGGCAGCTTGCACGGAAGGCAGTTCGGTTTTGGCACTGACGTGATCACCCACGCCGACTACGACGGCGACGGCAGAACCGACATCGCCGTGTACCGCCCATCTGAGGGCTATTGGTACATCGCCAACAGCTCAGACGGATCTGTCTCGTACGCCGTGTTCGGATTGCCAAACGACATCCCCGCCCCCGGCGATTTCGACGGAGACGGCAAAGCCGACATCTCAGTCTTCCGCCCCTCAGACGGCACCTGGTACCGCACGAACAGCTCAGACGGCTCATTCTTTGCATATCCGTTTGGGGCCAACGGCGATAAACCGACGCAGACAGCATTCATATATTGATGCGACGCCGCATCTTGGTTGCACGCATCCCAATCGGTAGACGAAATGGAACTACCGAACCGTCAACCGATCCATCATAGATGTTATTGAGTTTAAGGGTGGGAATATACGTCTGAACGGACCTTCTCTACAGACCGAGAGAGCTTCAGACAAGGCGAGTCAAAAAACATCGGTGTTTCCGCTTAGGTGGGATATACTTCTACCGGTCCAGTTCCACCCCATATAAACCAAATGAAGCCTATCTCCTTGATGCGCAGTTGTCTCACTCGCGGCTGTAGAACTATTACGGGCAGAGTTCTGTTCATTTTGCTGGCCTTGCTCATGATCGAGCAGGCGACCGAGCATCTGGTCGAGGCTGACTCGAGCATCGGAAACGTGTCCGTGGGGACATCCCCAAGCGCGGTAGTTGTAAACCCGATCACCAACAAGATCTACGTTTCAAACAGTGCGAGCGCCAGCGTCACTGTGATCGACGGGACAAATAACGCAACTGCAACGGTAGCGGTCGGCACCAGTCCGTTAACGCTTGCTGTCAATACCTCCACCAACCGCATCTATGTAGCCAATTACGACAGTAATGATGTGACGGTGATCAATGGCGTTGATAACACGACGGCGACTGTTGCTGTCGGGATCAATCCCTTTGGCCTAGCGGTAAACTCGGTAACTAACAAGATCTACGTCGCTAACAGTTCGAGCTCCAGCGTAACTGTCATAAACGGCACCGATAACTCAACATCAACGGTACCGACCGGTTCCGGCTCGAACGGCGTGGCCATTAACCCGGTCACGAACAAAATATACGTTTCCAACTTCACCGCAAACAGCGTCACGGTCATCGACGGATCTAATAACTCGACAGCGACTGTGCCCGTTGGTACAAGTCCAGAAGCCATTGCCGTCAATCCCGTTACAAATAAGATCTATGTCACAAACGTTAACGGCGGGAATGTCACTGTGATTAATGGCAGCAACAACTCGACATCGTCCGTGATGACCGGGGGCCAGCCATTCGCGGTAGCGGTCAACCCCGTCACTAACAAGATATTTGTGGCGGACCGCAGTACCTCACTTGGCGGCATGATCGTTATCGACGGAGCGACTAACTCAACCACACCAGTGGCTACCGGAAATACATCCCGAGCTGTTGCTGTTAACCCCATCACAAACAAGGTCTACGTTGCGACAACGGGCGCCAACGTCTCCGTGGTCGACGGGTCAGACTATTCGATAACACATATATCGACTGGCACATTGCCATATGCTGTTGCGATCAACCCGATCACAAACAAGGTCTACGTTCCCAATCTCAACAGCGCAAACGTAACTGTGATCGACGGCTCATACAATACGACCGCGACCGCCGTGTCAGGAGATAGTCCGAGGGCCGTGGCCATAAACCCCGTTACAAACAAGATCTATGTGGCGAATGGTAACAACCTGACGGTGATCGACGGGACAAACAACACGAGCGTCACCATACCAGTTGCATCTCAGCCAAGCCACATTGTGATCAATCCGATCACAAACAAGATATATGTGACAATTCCGAATAATTCCCATGTAGCCGTGATCAATGGGACGAACAATTCGGTAACAACGGTTCCGGTGGGCTCGCAACCATCCTATTTAGCCATAAACCCCGTAACCAATAAGATCTATATCGCAAACGAGAGCAGCGACACAGTATCGATACTAAATGGTGTAAACAATGCCACTGCGACCATTCCGGTTGGTCCCTCGCCGGGACCGGTTGCGGTGAACTCAGTTACCAACAAGATCTATGTCGCTAACATGGGGGGTATCACGCATACCGCGACCGTTATAGACGGGACAAACAACACGACAACGACGGTTCCGATAGGTTCGGGGGCGAACTCTGCGGACGTGAACCCTGTAACCAATAAGATCTACATCAGTAATTTTTACGACGACAATGTGACGGTCATCGATGGCACAAACAATTCGACATTGACTGTTACGGTAGGCAGCCATCCCACAACCGTTGCTGTCAATAACATCACCAATAAGATCTACGTCGCCAACGGCGGAAGCTCTACCGTGACCGTGATCGACGGGGCGAGCCTTACCGCAACCACCATAGGGGTGAACGCGGGCTCTGATGCAATAGCGCTGAGTGAGGCAACTAATAAGATCTATGTGCCGACAGGTAACGCATTCCTCTGGATAATTGACGGGATAAATAATGCCGTGTCATCCATCGCAACCGCGGGCGCGGGACACGATGAGAATGCGGTCAATCCTTTTAATGGAAAAATATATGTTCCAAATGCCGACACCGACAATGTGACGGTAGTTACGCCAGTAACGACGAGTTCGGTCCCCTTGAACACTGTCATAACACCGCTAGCGGGTAACATGACCAGCAATACGACGCCTACGTTTACATTGACGGCAACCTCGACATACACACCTACGGCGCCCCCGCCGCAGAACATTTATTTTCAGATGGACACCATCAGCCGCACATGGACGAGAGCGACAAATATCAGTAGCACCGCCAATACACTGACCGCTTCGGCCACAACAGAGTCTCTACGGGACGGCCTGCATGTAATATATTTTTTCGCCACCGACGGTTCCGAGTCGACGTCTACAGATCCCAGGCCAGCAGGCCTGAATGGAAATATCTTGTTTGGAGGTTTTGAACCTGAAACTTCATCACTTATCGGCGGCGTCAACGCCTATTTGTTTATGGAAGGCCCGGTTCAAACACCAACGCCGACCCCGACCGCGACACCTACAAATACTCCGACAAACACCCCGACGAATACGCCGACGAATACTCCGACAAACACTCCGACCGCTACGCCAACCGTTACACCCACGGCCTCGCCTACCTCTACACCAAGCGTGGATGTGTCGGGCTCGACCGGGGCGGACGGTAACTACATGACGTTAAAAGCAGCTTTTGATGCGATCAACGCGAACACAGATCAGAGCGGCAATGCCATTCACGTGACGATACGTGGGGATACGAACGAGGGAACAGCGACAGCAGCTTTGAACCAACCGTCGGGCGGGTCATGGGCATCCTTCACCATCAACCCAAGCGGGGCCCGGACGATCGCCGGTTCTACAACCGCAGGCAATCCGCTGATCAGTTTCAGCGGAGCAGATAACGTGACGCTGGACGGCATCAACACGGGCGGAAACTCGTTAATGATCTCTAACACCAGAGTTTCCGCAACATCGGGAACGTCCACCGTCCAGTTTACCGGTGATGCGACGAATAACACCGTTACGCGGTGCACCATTCTGGGTTCCTCAAATTCAACCCTTAATGTCATCGCCGGCACCATTGTATTCGGCTCCAGCGTGACCACTGGCAATGACGCAAACACGGTCTCTCTATGCAACATCGGACCGGCCGGTTCCAACTTGCCTTCGCAAGCAATTGTCTCAATGGGGACGGGCGTTGCCATCAACAGCGAGAATTTGATCGACAACAACAACATATTTGATTTTTTCGGCACCGGTGCAAGCTCTATCTCAGGCATCAACATTCTCGGATCGAACGATAACTGGACCATATCCAACAATCGCATTTACCAAACGGCTGCCAGGACATTTACGTCTAATGACCTGCGATATGCGGGTATCACGCTGAACTGCTGTTCAAATGGGGCTTTCAACATAACAGGAAACGTCATCGGTTTTGGCACGGCGAGCGGAACGGGAAATACGATCATCTCGGGCGCCAACAACGAGTTTCGCGGCATTGATGCGCCGACCGTAGGCCTCACTACTCCCACAAGCATCCAGGGAAATGTAATTTCCGGGATCAACCAGACAACGTCGAGAGTGGCTTCGGCGCGAAATCTAACGGCCTTTGCCGGTATGTCCCTTGGAACTCCGGTGGGCGGGCGCTTCAACGTTGGAAATATTACGGGCAATACGATCGGCAGTCTGGACGGTTCTTCGACGATCACGGTCAACAGCTCCGCGATCTCCGCCGGTACCGCCCCAGTGTTAGGCATTTATGATGGCAGCCCGACATCGGACACGATATCAAACAATCGAATGGGTGCAATAACCGTTCAGGGATCGGGAAACTCTGTGGGATTTGAGGGCATTTCCGTATCAGCAAATACATCACAAACAACAACGATCAGTAATAACATTATCGGTGGATTAGGTGTCGCCGGTGCGATCAAGGATTCGCAGAATAACAGCATGGTCGGGATCTACTCGAGCCAGACCACGGCGATTATGACTGGCAATATGATCCGGAATCTAAACACAACCGCACAGTCGGCCACCGTATCCGGCATCTATCTGGAACAGTCTACGGGAGCGAACGTTATTTCACGCAACACGATCCATTCATTAGGAACCAATACCTCCATAGGAGGCGATATCTATGGAATTAAGTGTTTCCTGCCCGCGACGAGCAATTTGATCGAACGCAACCTGATCCACTCACTCTCTCCAACGGGCCCGGATGCATCGGCGCCTGTCTGGGGGATCTTGATAAGCGGCGGCAATTCGACGATAAAAAACAACATGGTCCGCTTGGGTATCGATGCGTCCGGCAATTCGATAACTGTCGATCATCCTTTTATCGGTATAAGAGACGTGAACTCAGGATCGAACAGCTATTACTTCAATAGTGTGTATATCGGCGGATCGGGTGTCATTACGGCACCATTTCCGAATTCCACCATGGCGTTCTTCAGTGATGTGGTCAATAACGCCCGCAAGGTTCAAGATAATGTTTTCTGGAATGCACGCAGTAACTCGATATCTGGCGGGCCGCCACACGTAGCCATATGGCTAAATACGGCAAGCACCACCAATTTGACCAGCAATTTCAATGATCTGTTTGTTTCAGGGACCGATGGAATGGTGGGCAAATACGGGCCGAATTTTCAATTGACACTCACTAATTGGCGTTCTGCGACCGAACAAGACACAAATTCTGTCTCGGTGAATCCGGGATTTGTCGATGCGACCGGAACCGCTGCAAATGTTGATCTGCACCTCGCATCACCTTTTTCGATGGTCGCGAACATAGGCATACCTATTGCCGGTGTGCTCAATGATTTCGATGACGATCCCCGAGACGCTCAATCGCCTGACCTGGGCGCAGACGAAGTACCCGGCGGACCGTCTCCGTCGCCTACTGTCACCCCGACGAATACCCCGACGGTGACGCCTACGAATACACCGACTAATACGCCAACCAACACGCCGACAAGCACTCCCACAGTGACGCCGACAAATACCCCGACTGGTACTCCAACTTTTACACCTACAAATACGCCAACGTCGACGCCAACAAACACACCTACGAATACGCCCACCGATACACCAACGGCGACACCGACGAGTTCACCTAGCGCAACACCGACCGGTTCGCCAACAGGCACGCCGACAAATTCGCCCACGGCAACTCCGACTAACACGCCAACGAACACACCCACAAACACGCCTACCAATACTCCTTCGCCGACACCGACTAATACGCCGACTAACACACCGACCAATACTCCGACGGTGACGCCGACAAATACGCCGACTAACACTCCAACGGCGACACCGACTGCGACCGCGACAAATACACCGACGGCGACACCGACGGGTACGGCGACCGCAACGCCGACGAATACACCTACAGGCACGGCGACCACAACGCCGACGAATACACCTACGGGCACCGCGACGGCGACACCGACGAATACACCTACGGGCACCGCGACGGCAACGCCTACGAACACGCCGACGGCGACGCCAACTGCAACTGCCACTGCGACCGCCACTGCTACTCCCGCAGGGCATGCCGCGTTCGATTACGACGCTGATGGCAAGACCGACATTTCGGTGTTCAGGCCTTCGAGCGGTGCTTGGTATCTGCAGCGGTCGAGGGATGGGTTGTATGGGGCGGAGTTTGGGTATGGGACCGATAGGATCGTGCCTGGGGATTATGATGGCGACGGCAAAGCTGATCTGGCGGCTTACCGGCCTGAGACCGGCATCTGGTATGTGTTCCAGAGTTCGACGGGGACTGTAGATTACACCGTCTTTGGCTTGCCCGAGGACCTGCCAACAACGGCTGATTACGACGGGGACGGCAAGGCTGATGTCTCGGTGTTCAGGCCTTCGACGGCGACCTGGTATCGAAAGAACAGCAGCGACGGGTCTTTCTATGCTATCCAGTTCGGCTTGCCTGAGGACAAACCGACCATCGGTGACTTCGACGCTGACGGCAAAAGCGACATCGCCATCTTCCGCCCGTCGGATGGAGCCTGGTACGAACTCTATAGTGGCGACGGCAGCCTGCACGGACGGCAGTTCGGGTTCGGGACAGACGTGATCACCCACGCCGATTACGACGGCGACGGCAGAACCGACATTGCCGTGTACCGCCCATCTGAGGGCTATTGGTACATCGCCCACAGCTCCGACGGATCTGTCTCATACGCAGTGTTCGGGCTCTCAGACGACATCCCCGCCCCCGGCGATTTCGACGGCGACGGCAAAGCTGACATCTCCGTCTTCCGCCCCTCCGACGGAACCTGGTATCGAACCAACAGCTCAGACGGCTCATTCTTTGCATACCCGTTCGGAACGAGTGGAGACAAACCGACGCAGACGGCGTTCAGGTATTGATCGGTTTTTCTCTTGCATTTGACTAAGCAACTCGAACGGCGAAGTTTCGGCTTCGCCGTTTTGCATTACGTGAGCTTCAACTGTGGCAGAATGGTTGAACCGCATGCCAAAGAATGACGTGACATCTGACAAGGCGGCAAGCGAGACATCATCCGACGGGCGATGTTCGCGCTCAGCTGCGCCTTGGGTGCTGGCGGCGACGATACTGGGGTCGAGTATTACGTTCGTCGACGGGACGGTGGTCAATGTTGCGCTGCCGGTACTACAGCGGGAGCTGGGTGCGACCATCGCCGGTGTGCAGTGGATCGTCGAGGGGTATGCACTGATGCTGTCGGCGCTGATGCTGGTGGGCGGGTCGCTGGGTGACCGTTTTGGCAGGCGGCGGATATTCTCGATGGGCGTTCTGCTGTTTGCGGCTGCGTCGGCAGCGTGCAGCGTTTCGCAGAATGTCGGGCAGTTGATCGGTGCGCGTATGGTGCAGGGCATCGGGGCGGCGATGCTGGTCCCGGGCAGTCTTGCAATTATCAGTGCTTCGTTCTCACCTAAGGACCGCGGCCGCGCAATAGGCACTTGGTCGGGGTTGACGGCCATCGCTGCCGGCATCGGGCCGGTATTTGGCGGCTGGCTGATCGAGAGGTTCTCGTGGCATTGGATATTTTTGATAAACCTGCCCATCGCGGCCGTCGTGCTGGCGATCACCTGGCAATATGTACCTGAGAGCCGGGACGACCAGGGTGGCGAGCGTCTGGATATAGGCGGGGCCGTGACGGCGACGCTGGGGCTTGCCGGTGTTGTGTATGGTCTCATCGAAGCGGCGACACGCGGTTTCTCAGATCCTGTGATCATCGGCAGCCTCGCCGGCGGCACTGTCTTATTGGGAGCGTTCGTCTTCATTGAATATCGTCGCGGAAGCGCGGCGATGATGCCGCTCGACCTGTTCAGGTCCCGGACCTTCCTCGGAGCTAACCTGCTTACATTGTTTTTATACGCAGCGCTGAGCGGCTTGATGTTCTTTTTGCCGTTCGACCTGATCGCAGTGCAGGGTTACTCGGCAACGCAGGCCGGGGCGGCGCTGATGCCGTTCGTGCTGACGATGTTCCTGCTATCGCGTTGGGCCGGCGGACTTATCAATCGTTACGGTGCCAAGCTGCCGCTGATCTTCGGCCCGTTGATAACGGCAGGCGGTTTTGCGCTGTTCATGCTGCCCGGACCTGCGGACAGCAGTTATTGGAGAAACTTTTTCCCGGCCGTCATGGTCATGAGCCTGGGTATGTCGATAACGGTCGCTCCGCTTAGCACTACGGTAATGGGGTCGGTCGAGCAGCGACATGCCGGCATTGCGTCCGGCATCAACAACGCTGTCTCTCGCACGGCCGGATTATTGGCTGTGGCTGTGCTGGGTATAGTGATGCTGCATTTTTACCGGGAAAGGCTGATCGATGGAGCCAACTCACTCAACGTTTCCGAACAGGTCCGGGCATCCATCGTAGAAGGGGCGAACCGGTTGGCTGACGCGGGGCCCGCCGAGGCTCTGCCGGCTGAGATGGGGCAGGCGGTACGAACACTGGTAGACACTTCGTTCATCAGCGGGTTCAGGGTTGTGATGGCACTCGCCGCGGCGGGAGCGCTTATAAGTGCGTTGTTCGCTCTGCTGCTCATTGAGGGACGGCGGCCTGAGGATGAATGAAAAGGCATCGCAGGCGGGACGCCTGCGCTCCAGTCTGTCACTGTGGTAATCCTCACTTTCTATTCCGGCACAGCACGGGGTCATAGCTGTGTGGTCGACTCTATTACCAGGACCGGTTCTGCGATGTAATTGTCTACAGCGAATTGGACGCAGGATAAGCCTGCGCTGATCGTTCAACTGACATTATGTTCAACTCTATCTCAAGAGCCGTTCGATCAGCCCTCATTGTTGCAGCCGGCATTTTCTGTCTGTTTGGCAGCTCGCCCGCGCAATTTTCGATCGACGGTCCCTCGGCTGTGCGGCAGTTGAGGGCAATGCCGGCGCAGCGGATCGAACGCGGGCTGCCGGCGATGCAATTTGATTCGTGGATCGACGACCTTGTGGGCCCGAACAGCTCCACCACCTGGGAAGCGGGTGAATGCAGCAAACCGCCCGGCATGCCTCAGGAGAGTTCCTGGTCCAACTTGCCGGTCTGTACTCGTGTGACAGCCGTTATAACGAACGAGATCGTGGTGAACATTTTTATAGTATTCGGACGGTACCATCGCGGCATCGTCAGCCAGCCCTTTGTCCGATTTATCTTTGTCGGCGACAAAACGCTTATGTCCGGGGCTGAGTACACGGATCTCAGATCGATGCGGCGGCAGTTTATCAAAATAAGGAACGCTCTGGTCCGTTTTGACACCAGCGACGGCGATTTTCAGCTCGCGGCTGACGGCCCGGGTTCATTCGAGGGCGCGACCGAGATCATGCTCGTAACGTCCGATCAGGACATGCGGGGAAGGTCCACTCCCGTTAAGCCGTTCGGAACTGTTTACATTGGCACAGAACTGTTCCAAATGCGACACATCTTGTTCGACGGTAAGCGGCTCGCCTTTGAGACGGAAGTGCTCAAGGGCGTCAGCTTTAAATTTGATGGCCGTTACCAGGATCTCAAGGTAGACTCACACGGAGCATATACCGAGGCGACGACGCTCAGGGGCCATATGGTCAAACTGGTGAACGGCAAAAAGATCTCTGATGCCGATCTTACTTTTCACTACGCGTATTACCCGGGTTGCTGAGTTTATATGTACAGGTACATCATCATTTCGGTCCTGATGGTCCTGGCTCTGTCCTCTGACTCGAGTGCACAAGGCAAGGCATGGAACTGGAAACATCACAAACCGGAGATCATAGATCACGCTAAAAAATATTTGGTCTCAGATATCGAGAACGGCCTGCCGCGTCAGCAGTTTGCAAAATGGTTTCGGGCCCTGATGGGTAAAGACGCAAAGTTTAGGTCGCGGATAACAGACTGTGGATGGGAACTATCGGCAGATGGGAACCGGGACGGAACAATGTGTGTGGTTGTCGACGCGCAGCTTGGCTCTGACTTCGGGACGACAGTTTACCTGCAGGTCGGCACATTCAGCGGTGGGATAGCGGCACAGAACGCAATTGTCAGATCCGCCCGCGTGAGCACTGAAGGCGAGCCTTCGGAATCCACGACGACACTAAGCAAATTGCCGGACCTGATCGATTCGATGATGAGTAAGTAGCCGGCTGAAGATGAACGGAATTTTCGTAGGTGGCTTATAGGAGAATAATGATCAAACACAATTCGATGTTGAGACGAGCACAGATGCTCTTTGGTGCGTTTGTATTGAGCGCGGCATTTTGCTCCGCCGCGTTTGCGGGCGACTATGCTCAGGTCAACTTTATCGGGTTTTCTGTTGACGGCCGGTTTCTCGCTTTCGAAGAGTTCGGCGCGAGCCTGACAGATGTCGTGGGTTACTCGACCATATACTTTGTAAATACGGACAAAAATTCGTTCGCCGCCCCGTCCGTCAGCGACCAATTAAGAGAATCCGAAATGGAAGAGTACGAAGGGTCGTTCGACTCGCCGGCACGTCGACGCGTGCTGCTAAAGGCAGGGCCGACGCTGAGAAGGTTAAAGATCGTCGTCGGCAACACCGGCCGACAGGTCATATCGCGGCCGCTCACGGATGTTACGGATGAAAGCGCTTCGCCGTACGAACCCAAATCGGTGGCATTCGCACCGGACAGGCGCGAGGCAAAGCTCAACGGCAGGTATCACTTAAAAATGACAACCGTTCAGCAGGAACAGGTCTGCAAAGAGTCGGAGGACGCCGAAGTCGTTCAATACACCTGGCCGACAGGCGAGCCGATATCGATATTCGAGAGCCCAAATCGAAAGAAAGATAACAAGGAACGGCAAAAGCTATACAGCTTTGATCTGAGTCTGACCGATGACGATGCCGCTAAAACTATAGTGCTGCAAAAGGCCGCGCCCACGCCTGCGGCGAGGGGCTGTGCCGTCGATTACCGCATACAGTCGGTCTATATTTACCGTAACAAGATCGCGGTGTTTGTCGGCATATTCTCGCCGGGGTTTGTCGGTGATAATATGCGATCGATGGTAGTGACGGGAACGGTTGGCGACGAGGCCCAATAGGAAAAATGATGAGTTCACTATCCGCCAGGGTGCCCTCATTTGCCGCTCGGTCGCTGATGATCGTTTTCTGTGCCGCGGCTTGTTTTGCTCAGGATCCGCCACATTTCACGACAAAGGCGTTCAGCGGCTCAAACGTTTCGTATTACGACCTCGTCCGGGACGTCTTTCCTCAACTGCGCATCAGCGAAACTGATCCTGAGGAGGCGTTTGCCCACAATTCCATTCCGCTTCGGCACTTGTTCAGAGAGGATAAAGTGAAAATCCTCGAGGCCTCACTTACATCGTCGATAACGATCAATATCGCACAGCGGCTCGAAACTACCGACAAAGGTGGAAAGGTCCTCTGGCTGATGCTCAACGCGGTCGAGCCGGACAAAGAGGCGTGTGCCGGCTGCTACAGAGTGGTGTGGGCTGAAACGGTGCTCGCCGCTTATCGGCCGGTTGGACAGTGGAATTTCGAGCTGGTCGATGCCGCGATGATTAAGACCGGAGACATAACCGCCTTCGACGAGGAACACCCTAAGCTAAGTCTCGGTTCACACGGGCAAGCGGTTGTTGTAGCAAATGTGTCGCAATTATCCGCCGGGGCTCAAGATACATTTTCGATCGTTGATGTGGGCAATGACGGTTTTAGGGTGCTGCTTCGCGAGTTCGCAGTGAAACGAGATTTTCGCTGTGCTGAATGGTACAGCGAGGCAGCTCAGATACGACTTCTGACAAATGCGGTGAAGGGCTACAAGGGTATCCGGATACGTGTTATTTCCGAGGGCGGGACCGGGGACCTCGATTATCCGAATCTAAGCCATAGACGTCGGTTCACCTATATTTTTGCCTGGCAGCCGCGCGAGCAGAAGTACAGAGCAGTGGTCGATCCCGACGGCCTGCGCCGACGCTTTCTCAAACGTCTCGAGCCCTGCAAGGAATATCAGTGAAGTGGATCGCAGGCGGCACGCCCCGTCTGGCTACGGTTTGTGAGGCTTGTTCGCGGGTGGCGTCTTTTTGGGCTCTTCGGTCTTCACCTTTGAGTTGCTCGGCGTCGATCGGGGTGCTGTGTTGGTGTTCGAGGCAGAGTTCGAGTTTGAGTTCGAATTCGACGATGAACTGGAGTTGCTGCTCTGCGAGTTAGATGAGTTGGAGTTCTTTGGCGGTACGTAGTCCAGGCGCTGCCGGCCCGCTTCGGCGTCCTCGAGCAGTTCCTGGGCACGCTCGTTCGTGGGGTCGAGCTCGACGGCTTTTTTTAGCGGGTCGATGGCTTCGCGGTATTTGGCTAGCTTTATGAGCACGGCGCCCAATTCCATCTGGTAATCAGAATCCTCAGGCTTTAACTTCACCGCCTCGCGAAAGGCATCCTCTGCCTCCTCATCCTTCATTAACTTTGAATAGGTCCGGCCGAGGTTATACTGGGCGGCGTCGTCTTTGGGGTTGGCTTCCAGCCATTTTTTGTAAGCCTCGACGGCTTTTTCGAACGCTTTCTCTGAGTTTGTCTTGACCCGCTCCTTTGAGTTCGCAGGCAGCTGTTCCTCAGTGACCGTGCCGGACTGGGCCGCCTGCAGTTCCTGCAGCGAATAGGCGATGCCGAGCTGGAACCATGCTTCGGCCAGGTCGGGGTTGATCTTTACGGCCTGCCGCAGGGCGTCTATCGCGGCAACGGTATCGTTTTCGTCGAGCAGGCGTTTGCCCTCTGCGAGGGCTTCATTGGCGTCGGTGAATACGGGATATGAGGTTTGGGCAGTATTGGTATTCTGTTGCTCCGCGTTTGAAACCGGTTTACGAAAATAGCCGCACGACGAGACGGTGCAGGCAAACAGAATAATGATGAAAAACCGTTTCATTTGTCTCAGCCCGGCGGAAATACGAACTCGCGGCCGGCCAGCAAATGGACGTGCAGGTGAAATACCGTCTGCCCACCGTCCGAGTTGGTATTTATCACCACCCGGTAACCAGCCTCGGCAAATCCACGGTCCCGGGCGATCTCAGCCGCCGTTAGTAACAGATGCCCGAGCACCTCTCTTTGTCCGCTATCGGCGGTATCGAGCGAATCTATGTGACCTCTCGGTATGATCAGGATATGGGTCGGAGCCTGCGGCGTCAGGTCGTGAAAAGCGACGCACAGTTCGTCGTCATAGACCTTTTTCGCCGGCAGTTGCCCGGACGCAATTTTGCAAAAGATGCAGTTATCCGCAGACATATTCAAGATTTTTAATTAAAGCACAGGCGGGCGGGGTTTGTTAATCGGGGGGTTAGCTCAGGCGGCGTGTTCGTCGGCGGCAATAGCGATGTTCTCGGTAATGCGTTCGATGTCGGCTCCGAGCGAGCGGAACTTGCGAACTATGGTCTCGTAACCGCGGTCGATGTGGTAAACGCGGTCTATTATCGTCTCGCCCTCGGCACACAGGGCGGCTAGCACGAGAGAGGCTGATGCCCGCAGGTCAGACGCGATAATGGGTGCGCCCATGAGCTGGCGTTTGCCGTTGACCGTCGCCGTGTTGCCTGAGATGTGTATGTCCGCTCCCATCCGGATCAGTTCGGACGCATGCATGAACCGGTTCTCAAATATGGTCTCGGTGATCCGTGATTCACCGTTCGCCTGCGTCATCAGCGCCATGTACTGGGCCTGCATATCGGTCGGGAAATCAGGGTGCGGTTCGGTGGTGACATCCATCGCCCTAAGGCCGTCGTGAGAGTTTTTGACGAGCAGCGTGCTCTGATTGAGTTCCTCGATCTCGACGCCAGCCTTGCGGAGCTTGGTTATGACAGCCGTTATATGTTCGGGCCGGCAGCTTTTGATCTCGAGTTCGCCGTGCGTTATCGCAGCGGCGACTATGAATGTTCCGGTCTCAATACGGTCAGGGATGATGGTATGCTCGGCTCCGCCCAAAGCCTCGACGCCCTCGATCTCCATGACAGAGGTCCCGTCGCCCTTGATACGGGCACCCATTTTGTTCAGCAGCTCGGCCAGGTCCTGGATCTCGGGCTCGCGGGCGGCATTTTTGATAACTGTTTTGCCGGACGCAAGGGCGGCCGCCATCATTACATTTTCAGTGCCGGTAACGGTTACCTTTTCGAACTCGATCGTGTTGCCTACGAGCCGCCCCTTGGGTGCCCGCGCGACGACATCGCCGGACTCCAGCGAGACCTCGGCACCGAGCTGTTCAAACGCTTTGAGGTGCAGGTCGATAGGACGCGTCCCGATAGCGCATCCACCGGGCAAGCTGACCTTTGCCTGGCCGAACCGGGCAAGCAGAGGGCCGAGGGCGAGAACGCTCGCACGCATGGTCTTAACCAGTTCGTACGGGGCCTCAAATACCTGGATGTTCTTGGCCGTGACCTTATGTGTTCTGAGCTCAGGCGTAAGAACGGTCGCACCCAGGTCCTCGAGCAAACGCCGCTGCGTTATGAGGTCCTTAACATAGGGAACGTTGTGGAGGGTGACGGTTTCAGACGTGAGCAGGGTCGCGGCGAGACACGGCAAGGCGGAATTTTTGGCACCGCCGATCTCTATTTTTCCTCTGAGCGGCCGTCCGCCGCGAACTAAAAACTTGTCCATACAACTTGCCCGCGCTCACATGCGGGCTAATAGGAAGAGGCTCACTGAGCAGATAGCAAATAGTATCATAAAGCGATAAGGCGCTGCGACGGCCCGGACGGCGGCCATCTTGATAAAACGGGGGGCCTGTTTCAGAATCGAAGGCATAACGTGAACGACGCACAACCAAATGCTGCCGTGGGTGCATTCCCAGCCACCGGGCTCGCTAATGACGACGCCGATCTGGTGAAACGCTGTCGTCGTGGCGAACAGGCCGCATGGGATGCGCTCGTGGATAGGTATCAGCGGCTGATCTATTCAATACCACGGCGAGCGGGGTTGAGTGAGGAACAGGCCGCGGACATCTTTCAGGAGGTATTCCTGACATTGGTCGAAAAGATCGACCAGATCGAACAGCCCGACCGTATCAGGTCGTGGATGGTCACCACCGCTAAGTTCAAGACCTGGGGCGCCGTCCGTGGTTCGAAAGGGTTCTATTCGCCAGAGACCGACGAAGAGATGGAAAACGAGATGGCCAGCCTCACCGACGATTCGCCGCTGGCAGACGATATGCTGATAAAGATGGAGGAGCAGCACCTCATACGAACGGCGTTAAAGCAGCTCGAGGAAAGGTGTCAGAAAATATTGTCGATGATCTACCTGCGGGACACGGCGGCATCGTATGTCGAAGTCGCCGCTGCGATCGGCGTCGGCGAGACCAGCATCAGCCCGCTCAGGTCGCGGTGTCTCAAGAAATTAGAAAAAGTTTTGTCAAAATGACCGAAAGGGGTGTCTTTTTATGTTCCCGAAGGCCACTGTACGTGTGGAGAACGAATTAGTCGTTGAGTCATGAATAATCAGGAACAAAAACTCGAACACATCATCCGCCTGATGGCCGCAGACCGGTCAGAGGATGCGCCGGCAGACGCGATCAAATACGCGAGAGACATTTTTAGAACGCGAGCGCAGGCGCCGCAGCAGTCGACGCTTCGCAGGGTACTTGCCGCGCTGCAGATCGATCTGGCACCCAATACGGCCGCGTTCGGCGAACGATCTCACGCCGGATCAGAGGCCCGACAGATGCTGTTCGACGCCGGCGACAACGCTGTCGATCTGAGGATCAAGCAGGCCGGTGAAAAGCTGCATCTACAGGGACAGGTCCTCGGCGCAGGGTTCGAAGGCGGTGAGGCCGAGATATCGCAGGGCGAGTTGAATGTACGTGCAAAGATAGACGAGAACGGCGGATTTACGTTCGCCGGGCTGACGGCGGGCGACTACAGCATGACCATACAGAGTTCTGAGACAGAGATACTGATCGAAAAGTTTACCCTCTAAACCTACCAGGCAAGTCCCGTCCTAAAAAGGCGAAGGGTCCGGAAACCTTCGCCTTTTCCTCATTGTATAATCGGACTCGATGACAAGGGCAGAACTGGCACAGCGGCTCGTAAACGCCGCAAACAACCGCGAACGCCGGCGCCTGCTCTCAGATAATCGTGCCCTCGCTGACACTCGCCTCGCAGGGCAACTCCGAAAAACATGTTACGCGATTTGGACGACAGACCCCGTCCGCGCCCGGCACGCCGCAGCCGCTATGTCCGAACTGGTCAAAATAGATCGGTCGGCCGAGACGGCTGCCGTGCACCATTGGGTGTCGGGAATAGCCGACATCACCCGCGGACGGTTCGAACCCGCGATCGAGGAACTGAGTGACGCCGGGAACGCATTCAACCAACTCGGGCTCGATGTAGATGCCGCCCAGACGCAGGTGGCTAAACTGCTTGCTCTGGCAATGGTCGGACGCTATGACGACGCGGTGCGGACCGGGCGCGAGGCACTTACAGTTTTTGTGCGAACGGGCGATGAGCTTGCCGCGGGCAAGATAGAGATGAACCTCAGCAATGTCGTCGCCCGTCGCGAGCGTCACCGCGAAGCGGAACAATTCGCCCTCTCGGCTCGCCGCCGGTTTGCCAAAGCCGGGGAACGCACATGGCAGACGATGGCCGAGAACGACCTCGCCAATACCTATACCGAGATCAACGAATTTGATAAAGCTGAGCAATATTACCGCCTCGCGCTCGAGGGCGCACGATCAGAAAAAATGAACGTCACCGAGGCTGAGATCGAGGCCAGTCTCGGCAATTTGGCCCGCATACAGGGTAAATATGGCGACGCCCTTCGTTACCTCGAGATGTCCCGCCAGAGATACGAGCAACTCGCCATGCCGCATCAGTCGGCTATTGCCGATCTCGAGATAGCGGACATTTATGCTGAGTTGAACCTGGGGACTGAGGCTGCGGCCATTTACGAGAGGGTTTCGAAGACCTTTGGCCGGTTAAGGCTTACCGCCGAGGAGGCACGCTCCCGCCTAAATCACGGACGCGCGGCTGCACGCCTGGGACAGAATTCGCCGGCCAGGCGTGAGCTAAGGCGTGCCTTGCTGCTTTTTGAACGCGAGGGCAATGAGGCGGGACAGGTCTCGGCCCTCCTCTCTCTTTCCCGCCTCGAGCTGCATGCAGGCAATTTGGCCGCCGGCCGCGAATTATTAACAGTCGCGGCGGCCGCGATAAAGCGGACCGAGAACCCGCGTCACAGGATACATTTTGATCTGCTTGACGGCGAACTGCTTATGCGGTCAGGACAAGGTGCCGCGGCCGAGCAGGCATATCGAGACGCCCTGGCGATGGCGAAGCTCCATCGGCATCCTACGGCGGCCGAGTTTGCACATAATGCACTCGGTAAGGCGGCCGCCGCGCGAGGGGATGTCGCCGGCGCCCGGGCTGAGTATAAGCTGGCAATCAGGACGATCGAGGAGATGAGGTCTTCATTAACAAACGACTTCAGCATGGCGTTCTTTGCGGCCCGGCTAGCACCCTATGAGAGCCTGGCAAGGCTATTTATCTCACATGGCCGGATCAAAGATGCTTTTCGGTACATCGAGGCCGGACGTTCGCGGTCGCTGCTCGACTCGCTTGCCGGCCATAGCAGTGACGGACATGCAAACAGTCCTCTGGAAAAAGACCTGAACGAATTCCGCTCCGAACTCAATGCCCACTATAAGAGGCTCGACATCGCAGGTGTCGACGAGAGCAGAAAGCTCAGGAAGGCAGCGCTCGATCTGGAAAAAAAGATCACCTCGACAACGAGGCGGATAAAAAGTTTCGGCAGCCCTGGTGAGGCACGAGCTGCCCCAAGTCTAACATCCCTGCAGCAGCGGCTTGGCTCGGAGGCGACGCTTGTCGAGTTCGTCGAGTTAGACAACACCTATTCCGCGTTCGTAGTGACCGGCACCAGGCTTGAGTACGTCACAGGCCTGGGTACAACCGATGAGATCCGCCGGTGTCTCGAGGAACTCAGATTCCAGTTCGGCAGTCTGCGGTATGGCGTCGATATCGTCCATCGATTTGGAAAGCAGCTAAAAGGCCGCACCGACGCTGTGCTTGGGCGGCTGTACGACATCCTGCTTGAACGGTTAACAGGCAGTATTAAGGGCACGCGCCTGATAATTATCCCGAGCGGCCTGCTGCACTACGTGCCTTTTCATGCTTTGCATGATGGGGAGCATTATCTCGCCGAAAGTGTCGAGATGACGTATGCGCCGAGCGCAGCTGTCTGGCAGGCGCTGGATGAAAAAACCCGTAAACCCGCAAAGACCTCGCTGATCGTCGGATATGCCGACGAAAAGATACCGCTTGTTGAAGATGAAATAGAGCAGATATCAAAGATGCTGCCCGCAGCTAAAAAGCTTACGGGCGAAAAGGCTGCATTCTCCGCAATAATGGACGAGCTCGGCCGGTATGATCTGCTGCATTTTGCCTGCCACGGTGAGTTCAGAGCAGATAATCCCATGTTCTCCAGCCTTCACCTGGCGGACGGATGGGTAACGGTCAATGACGTGATCGCCAGGCGGCTCCGTGCTCAGCTTGTGACGCTGAGCGCGTGTGAGACGGGCTTAAATGAACTCGTTGCAGGGGATGAGATCCTGGGCCTTGCTCGCGGGTTTTTGGCGGCCGGTGCGCAGAACCTGATAGTCAGCCTCTGGTCGGTGAACGATCAGGCTACTGGCCGCCTGATGGGCGAGCTATACAAAAACTTGCAACGGGGCTCAAGTGTCGCGGCATCTTTACGGGGAGCACAGATGGGTTTTATCGAGCGGGGCGAGCATCCATATCTATGGTCGCCCTTCGTTCTGATAGGCCGATAACAAAATATTTTTAATAGGCAATGTCTTTTTAATGTGACCCGGCTCACTGTGTGTTGTCAGTAATTCTAATAAACCTGGCAACTGCATGAGGGCAAAGTAATGACGACAACTTTGAAAGCGAAATTTTTGGTCCCTGCTCTCGCGGGGCTTTTTCTGTTTTTGGGTTTTACAGCGGTCAAAGGCCAGAACGCTGATTACGTTTCTGACCAGGTGATCCTTCAGCTGCACAACGCGTCGGACCTTTCGGCAGTGGCCGTCCAATATCATCTTGATCCCACGCCACTGGCCCAAATGGCCGCTCCGCCTATCTATCTGCTTCATATTAATAATGGTCAGGCACCGCCGCAGGTCGTCAGCCTGATGGCCGGCGATGCCAGAATAATTTTTGCCGAGGTAAACCGTAAGCTGTCGCAGGCCGAACGCATTGGCCTGCCGTGGACGCAGGGTCGTTCGTGGGCGATCGGCCGTTCGTGGGCGATCGGCGGCAGTGGCAAGGGGTACGCCAAGCAGTATTTTCCTCTTCGCATACGGCTCAATGAGGCTTTTCAGGCCGCGGGCACCCGCGGGCGAAGGGTGATCAATGGTGTTGATAACGGTGCACCTGTCGTAGTGGCTGTGTTGGATACAGGCATCGATCTTACGCACCCGGCGTTTGACGGCCACCTGGTGGACAGGTCTGATATGTGGGATTTCGTCGATGGTGACAACGACCCGTCCGAGGTGGGGACGCTGAGAGTCGATCCGTCATACGGTCACGGAACTCACGTCGCCGGTATCGTCGCCCTTACAGTCCCTGATGCCAAGATCATGCCGCTCCGGATCCTGGATCGCGACGGCTCGGGCGAGCTTTGGCGGATAACGGCCGGGCTCATCTGGGCAGCTGATCACGGGGCCGATGTCGCCAATTTGAGCATTGGCTATCCTGATGACGTCCGGGTTCTGCACGATCTTTTGGACTGCGTAGATGTTGGCGAGACCGGCACCGGGACAACTTTTCCTGAGATAGGTACTCACCGGTTAGCTGTTTCCGTAGCGTCAGGCAACGGCGGCAATTCGAACATGATCTTCCCCGCGGCGGAAAACAGGGACGGCATGCTTTCGGTCGCGTCAACGTCGCGTTACGACCTGCTCTCTACCTTTTCATCGTATGAAAGGCATTGGGTCGACATAGAGGCACCGGGCGAAGATATCATCAGTGCGATCCCGGGCGGGCGATATGCTTCGTGGACGGGCACCTCGATGGCTGCACCGATCGTGGCCGGAGTCACGGCCCTGGTCAAAGCAAGGTTCCCCGACACATTTCCGAACCCGCACATAATGCTGGAACAGCTTACTGAGACAGCCGTTAGAAAGCCCCGCTACTCCCAGCCTCCGTGGACAGACGAGATAAGGATCTTCAGGGTCGATGCGCTTTGTGCCGTTACTGACAATAGGGCGTGTCCTGACCCGCCTCCGATACCAGATGAACCCGGTCCCGTGGACATACAGCCTGAATAGTCGTCACTTCAGGCCGGATGTCAGACAGGAGAAGCCACGCCCGTAAAACGGCGTGGCTTTTATTTTTGGTTGTATGTCTTTCCGGGCAACCTGGCAGCACTGTATCTCTGACGACACCCGCTTGCCGGGCATAAATTTTCAGAACATACAGGTAGGAAAAAGATGAAAAACATAAATTGGAATAGATCAATATTAAAGTTGGCGGCCGCGGCCCTCTTGCTGGCAGCATGGGTGTCGGCCCCATTTCTTGGCATAAATGTGAAGGCAGACGGCACCCCTGTCGTCGATGTAAAGACAGCCACCCTGACCTCGCCCAGCGGCACAACCAACCCACACGGAAATGCAACCTGGGAGCTCTATCAGAGCGGCAACCGCGAACTCGAGATCGAGGTCGAAGACCTGAGCCTGGCTGAGGGAACGTCCCTGGTCATTGTGATCGATAACAACATAGCGGGTACGGCGCCGGTTGATAACCGCGGCCGTGCAAAGCTAAAGCTCCGCACGGAACACGGTGAACCGGTCCCGCCGGTAAATGACGGATCAATGGTTGACGTGCTGAATGGCAGCACGGTCCTGGTGCACGGCGTTTTTGGCAATGGCAATACAACGCCGAGCCCCACGAGCACTCCATCCGTTACCCCCAGCGGCACCCCAAGCGGCACCCCATCGGTAACCCCGTCGGGAACGCCCAGCGGCACGCCGAGCAATACTCCTTCGCCGTCACCTACGGGAACAGCGACGGGAACACCTTCGCCATCGCCCACGGGCACACCGATGATCGTGCGATCAGCGATACTTCGGGCGCCGGGCGGCACGGTGAACCCGCATGGAGCGGCCGTTTGGCAGTTTTACTCTAACGGTAACCGCGAGATCGAGATCGAACTCGAAGACATCAGCCTCGCAATAGGCACGGTCCTGGATTTTGTTGTTGACGGCAGCGTCATCGGCCAGGCACCGGTTGACGACAGGAACCGTGCAAAACTAAAACTTAGGACAGAGAACGGCCAAACAGTTCCAGTGGTGAACGATGGCTCGACAGTCGAGGTGCGAAACGGCGGTACCATTCTCGCAAACGGAGTATTTGGCGGCGGCCCAACCCCGACCGTTACACCGACAGGTACGCCCAGCGGAACACCATCAGTTACACCATCGGGAACCCCCAGCGGCACTCCGAGCAATACGCCTTCGCCGTCGCCAACGGGTACGGGAACAGGAACACCTTCGCCCTCGCCGACGGGGACGCCCATGATCGTCCGTTCTGCGATACTTCGTGCTCCGGCCGGTACAGTAAACCCGCACGGACACGCCGAGTGGCAGCTTTACGGCAACGGCAACCGTGAGATCGAGATCGAGGTCGAGGACCTTAGCCTCGCGATGGGAACGGTGCTTGATTTTGTTGTTGATGGCAACGTCATCGGCCAGGCCGCCGTCGACGACAGGAATAAAGCCAAACTGAAACTTAGAACAGAGAACGGCCAGGTTGTTCCCTTTGTAAATGATGGCTCGACCGTCGAGGTCCGCAATGCGGGCTCGGTCCTGGTAAACGGTGTATTCGGCGCAGGCCCAACGCCATCGGTTACTCCGACGGGCACACCGAGCGGAACGCCTTCGGTCAGCCCGACCGGTACGCCAAGCGGCACGCCTTCGCAAACTCCTACAGGCACGCCAAGCGGCACGCCATCGGTGACCCCGACCGGTACGCCTCACAATGAGAACGAATTGTTCGCGGCCCTGACCGGCTCGACCATTAACGGCGTTCTGCCGATCGGTTTTGCTGAGTATGAGGTACACAGCAGCCGTACAGAGTTAGAAGTGACCGTCCGACAGGTCAACCTCGCTGCCGGAACGTCTCTCAGTGTAATAGTGGACGGCACGCCCGTTGGTAACATCGTTCTTCAGAACGGAGAGGGCCGGCTGCGGCTTCGCAGCGACAACGGACAGACGGTTCCTGTGGTAATGGCCGGTTCAGCCATCTCGGTGAACGACAGTAGTTCAGCGATCCTCGCCGGAACATTTGGCTCGATGGGAACACCGACTCCGTCGCCGACGGGCACACCGGGCGGTACGCCCAGCCCGACGCCATTTGGACGCTCGTTCGAGGCTCACCTCGACGGCTCGCAGATGGACCCGCCTGTTTCCACGGCAGGCAGAGGCGAGATCAAGGTCGTATTGACGGCTAATGAGACGCAGGCGACTGTGTTTGGTGAATTTCATAACCTGACCAGCAGCGAGACCGGTGCTCGCATCGAGACGACCGGTGTCACGCCGGAAACGATCGTAGACCTCGGAGTTGTAGGCGGCACGAACGGCAGGTTCGCTCCTGTCAGCGTGCCGGTCACCGCGGCACAGGTACAGCAGCTGCGTGCCGGCATGTGGTCAGCGGTCATAACGACAGTTAACAACCCGGCGGGCGAGATCCGCGGCGGTTTCCGCAACCATTCACGTCACAGCGATTTTGACGGCGATGGCAGCCATGACTTTGCGTTGTTCCGCCCGTCGACTGCAACGTGGTTCATCCAGAACACCAGCGGTTTTTCGGCGATCGCCTATGGCAGCCCTTCAGACAAGCTCGTCTCTGGCGATTATGACGGCGACGGCAGGTCCGATGCAGCCGTCTACCGTGACGCGAACGGGCTCGGTGTCTGGGATATTCAACGCAGCTCGGATGGCGGCAGCACGGCGGTTCAGTTCGGCCTCACAAGCGATATAGCCGTCCGTGCCGATCTCGACGGTGACGGCCGCCTTGATCTCGTGGTCTACCGGGCCTCGCAAGGCATTTGGTACATACGCGAGAGCAGCGGTTCAGCCGATCGCACGGTCCGCTTTGGTGTTGCCGAGGACATTCCCATCCCGATGGATATGGATGGGGACGGACGTGATGACATCGCCGTATATCGTCCGAGCCTGGGCATGTGGTTCTGGACGGTTGGCTCGACAACGGCACGGTTCGGCGCGGCGAACTTCGGAACGAGCACGGACACGCCGGTCAAGGGTGACTTTGACGGGGACGGCCGGGCAGACATCACGGTGTACCGTCCGTCAAATGGAGTGTGGTATACGCTTCGCAGTTCGGACGGGCAGGTAAGGGCTGTTCAGTTCGGGTCAGCCACTGATATCCCGGTTGCCGGTAACTACGACGGCGACGGTCAGACGGACATTGCGGTGTTCCGTCCCTCGACAGGGAACTGGTATATCCTTCGCAGCTCGGACGGCCAGGTCCAGAGTGCCCACTTCGGGACCAGCGGAGATATCCCGGCCATCGCCAGGTAACTATCAAGGCAGTTGGTCGAACAGGGCTGTTCCCGAGAGGGAGCAGCCTTTTTTTTGCCTTCAGCATTAAAAAAATTGATATGTGTTGCGTATACAACAGACCATAGCGACGGGTAACCCCTAGTATTTATATTGCTGACCACACTTAGCTGATAGCTGCCGGTTCGACGCGGACCACCCGATAGAGGATCGGCCTATCAGCATTTTTTTAATTCACCGACGGTCGCTTTTTTGTCACGGAGGTCAGACAGCATTCCCGGGGTCAAAAACTGTTAGAAACTGGGAGCCTCATATCAAGGACCAAAACGAAAACTACCTCTCAAATTCAACGCTCGTCACCGGGAACTGTCTACCACCAATTTCCTTATGCCGCATGCTGCGTTCAGGCGCTTTAACGGCCTAAAGGGATCAAAAATGCCAGACAAGTCCGAACCGGTTTTTCAGAATGACATCTTAAGAGCGCTATCAGCGGAAACTATCGAACGGATAGGGCCGCTGCTCGAACGCGTAGAAATGCCTCGCGGCCAGATACTCTATCGGGCCGACGAACAGATCTCGAAGAATTATTTTCCGGACCGCTGCATGATCTCGCTCGTCGCTTATACCGAGAATGGTCAGGGAGCCGAAGTTTCGGTGATCGGATGCGAGGGAGCTACAGGCCTCGACGTGGTGCTGGGTTCAGACCGTTCGTCCAACGAAAATATCGTTCAGTTAGCAAATGGCGCCTACTGTCTCAAAGCGGAAGATTTTAAAAAAGAGTTCAGCCGCAACGGCGACCTTCACGATGAGATCCTTAAATTCATTCGCAAGCTGATCGTCCAGATCAGTCATACTGCGCTCTGCAACCGGCTTCATAATACTGAGATGCGCCTGTCGCGTTGGCTGCTCATGTGTCATGACCGTTCGCCATCTGACGAAATGCAGCTAACGCAGGAATTTATCTCTATCATGCTCGGCTCCAATCGCACGACCGTCACCATGACCGCGATCGCCCTGCAGAATGCGGGCTTTATCTCCTACACCCGCGGCACGATCACTATGATCGACCGTGCGGGTCTCGAGGCATTTACCTGTCCCTGTTACGCCTCGATAACTGCCGCGTACGAAAGTTTTCCGGCACCTGCAAAGTAGGCAACCCTCCTAACATAGTTCAGATGTGCACCAGCTGATCCTGGCCATCTCGAGAGCTGCCCCCACCCCGCGCAAAAGGCCTCTGTACAACAGCAGACAAACAAGCTTTACGAAAGGTTCTAAACTCAGAATCGAACACCCGTCTGTCACGGGTTTTGGAGGTAATGAGTGAACGCAATAGATCTGCTTAAAGAGGACCACGATGTTGTGTCCCGTTTATTTGATCAGGTGCGCAGTACGCCAGAGTCGAAACACCGCGCACTGTTCAAAAAGATCAAAGCCGAGCTCGATACACATGCTCACATCGAGGAGACGGTCTTTTATCCCAGGTTGAAAAAAGAGGGAAATAAGGAACTCGTCGCCACGACGCTCGAGGGGATCGAAGAGCATCGACAGGTCAAAATGTTCCTCAAAGAGATGGATGGCATGCGCGGTGCCAAGGGCGAGTTCGAGGCCAAGCTTCAGGTCCTGATGGAGGATGTCGAGCATCACGTCAAAGAAGAAGAGAACGAGATGTTCCCTGACGTCGAGGACCAGTTCTCCGACGCTGCTCTCGAGAGGTTGGGAAGATCACTCGAGAACAAAAAACAGAAATATCTAAGCGCTAATCCGGAAGTCGCAAAAAATATCGTCCGGCGGCCGGCAGCTAAAGTTGCTGCATTGGGAGCAATGGTGGACAAAGCCGTAGCGGCAGTAGGTGAAATGTTCACCGGCAGCAAAGCTCGGTCTGCAAGCAAAAAAACGGCCAACGGCAAGAGTAACGGTAAAGCTAAAGATGCGAGTGGGGATACCCGCTCCGGGACAAACGGTAAGGCCACCGCGGCAAAGAAGCCGGCCAAAACAAGATCGACCGCAACATCGTCGAGCAGGTCAACGCAGAAGCGTTCGGCCGGTTCGCGAGCACGCGGCTGATAGGTTTCTCATACAACAAAAAAAGACAAAGGGGGAATAAAACATGCTTTGGACAATCGTAATAATCCTGTTAGTGCTCTGGGCTCTCGGATTCGGCTTTGCCGGTCAATCACTTGGTGCACTTGTGCATATATTGCTGGTGATCGCTCTGATCGTTCTCGCGATCCAGTTGGTTACCGGCCGTCGGCCTGCTGTATAGGCGCGGAATATAACCCGGCAAAGTAACCCTAAAGGCGGTCGTTAACGCGACCGCCTATTTTTTGCATTCGGCTGCGGCCGTTTGCGTCGTAAGCCCCGTCCCTTCCATCATTTACGGCATAAATTAGCTTTCGGGAAAATCATTTTCCTGACAGGAAAGCCGTTTTCTCGCCGGGAGAGATGTTGTCCTGTCGGTATGCTTTTCTTCCTGATGAGAAAGCCGCTTTGCCGTCGGTAAAACGTGGTTTTCGTCGGAAAAGCCTTAAACCGGCAAAGAAAGCGGCTTTACCGGCAATTCAGACGCCCAATATTCGGAAAGCGGTTTTACCGACAGTTCAGAGGCTTTACCAATAGATCACGGGATGAACTTCCGGCAGGCGCGGGGGAACGGTACCGCACGCATCTCCCCGGCATTCTTATAGCTGCGAAAACTTGCTTTTATCGGGAACTGTCGAGAAAGCGTTCGATCAGCGAAGTAAAGATCTCAGGCTTCTCTTCTTGCGGGACATGTCCGCAGTCGCGGACGACGACCATTTGTGAGTAGCGTATCTCGCGGTGCAGTGTATGCCCGCACTCGATCGGGATGACGTGGTCATGCTCGCCCCAGATTATAAGCGTCGGGTGTCCGATCAAATGAGCGTCGGCCTCAATGCGGTTCGCACGCCAGTTCCTGGACGTGGCCAGCACCGAGTGGTGTGCATCGGCCGCGACGAGTGGACGTATTACCGAATCGATCCGGTCGGTGGTGATCAGGTGATGATTGGAGGGTGCGATCGTACCGTGCATTCGCCGGCGAAGAAACCTCTTTGAGTCGACTACGAAAGGCGTAATGAGTTCGCCCACGAGAGGCATTTCAGCCAACCTCAGTAGCGGGTGCTGCTTCGGCTTGTCGTTGCATACGGCGTCAGAAAGGATGAGTTTGTCGATCCGTTCGCCGTTGTCGAGAGCAAGTGTCAGGGCAACCGCTCCGCCATACGAACTCCCCACCATGTCGGCACGCCCGATGCCCAGTCGGTCCATAAGTCCGGCGACCATATGGGCCTGTGCTCCGATCGAATACTCGAACCAACGCGGCTTTTCCGAATAGCCGAACCCTACCAGATCGAGTGCTATTACGCGATAACCGAGCTCCGCCAACATTGGTGCCGCGCTCCGCCAAACGAACAGCGACGCCGTGTAGCCGTGTATGAGTATCATCGGTGGAGCGGTGGGTTCACCGAACTCCTGGTAGTGCATGCGAATGCCGTCGACGGTGGCAAAGCGGGACCTCTCCGAGTGCGGGATCAGTTCGACCACGTCGTCAAAGTCGACGCTGCCCGCCCGGGTCAGGAACTTTACCGCGACCGCAGCCCCGGCTGCACCCGCAAATATCAAGGCTAGTTCTCGTTTTTTCATCAGAAGCGCATTTTACACTAGCACCACCTTAGGCTGAACTACATTTTCGGTCTCGTTGTAGATGCCGATGGCGAGCAGGCGGCCATCCGGGGTGAGCATTCGGACCCGTTCCGCGGCATGAAATCCTTCTTCATTTGGCCTGCTCGCAAGGCCGTTCAGAGTTTTGCTGACGCGGTCCTCGGTCAATTGAAAGCCTTTTAGGTGAGCGACGGCCGTCTCCGGCGGCAGCAGTCTTACGGCAGGGTCGGCGAGCTTTTCCAACTCATCAAGTGTAATGGCGTCTGCGAGACCGAAGCGCCCGGCACGCGTTCGCCGCAGCTCCTCCAGGTGTGCACCCGTGCCGACGGCCCTGCCGATGTCTTCGGCCAGGGTGCGGATATACGTCCCGGCCGAACAGACGACGCGAAGCTCGGCCGTTCCCCCGGTCTCGTCGATAGGCTGGAGCAGCTCCAATTTGCTGATGGTCACCGCGACGCTCTTTCGCTCGAGTGTTTCGCCCCGGCGAGCGTATTCATAGAGCTTTTTACCGGCCACCTTCTTTGCCGAGTACATCGGCGGCGTTTGCTCTATGTGTCCGCGAAAGTTGGAGAGCATTTTGTCCCAGTCCACGCTTCGCAGAGTCTCTGCCAGATCCGCCGCCGGGATATCGTTCTCCGCTGATGACCTCTGTCCGGTCCTATCGCCCGTGTCCGTCTCATAGCCAAAGCGGACGGTGGCGACATATTCCTTTTGGTCTTTATCGAGATAGGCGCTTAGCCGTGTCGCCCGGCCGATCATCGCAACAATGACACCGGTTGCGAACGGATCCAGCGTCCCGGTATGCCCGATGCGTCTCGTGCGCAGGATCCGCCGCACCCGTGCAACGACATCATGTGATGTAATGCCGGCGGGTTTGTCGATGATAAGAATGCCGTCCATAATTACGGTGAAGTAAGACAAATTTTACAGCATGTGGCGAAAACGGGCCGTACCAGACGATCAGAGCGAACGCGTCATCGACGATGTCGATCGGGCGCGAAAAAGGACGATGGACCGCGCCGTGCGGCTGTTAGCTGCCAGGCCACGCTCGGTGACCGAACTTAGAGATCGACTGCTTGAGAAGTCTTGGACAAACCACGAGATCGTCGGCGAGGTGATCGAACGGCTCAGCGAATACAACTACCTCAACGACGAGCAGTACGCCCGTGACACAGCCGCGTCCAAACTGCGCCAACGGCCACAGGGCCGCCGCCGTTTGGAACAGACGATGGCGAGCAAAAAGCTGGACAAACAGGTGGTGAGCGATGCGATCGATTCGGCGTTTGAACAGATGCCTGAGACGGAACTCATCCAGATCGCGATAGAAAAACGTGTACGGCTCAAGGGAGTACCAAAAACGCGAGACGAACTAAGAAAGTTTTACGATTATCTGCTCCGCCGCGGTTTTGGCTACGACATCATCAGGGACAACATGCCGACATCAGCGGCCGAGAACGACGGATAAAGACAGGCCTCATTCATTTTCTGACGCGAGGATAGCTTTCGTGCGTTCAAGTATCTCTTTTTCATGCTCCGCGAATTCTTCACTCGCGGGCGTCAAAACTTTCTTGCCCATTAGCAGCCTGAACATGCCGCCGTTCTCAAAATACGAACGATACTCCTCTATCCGCACCACCTTCACAGGCTTCTTAAGGCCGATCTGCGTGTCGTACCGGTTTATCCGGTCGTATGCAAAAATGAGTTGACCCGCATCGAAATACAACTCGCTCGTTCCATTAAAGGTCTCGCCGTATATCTTCACCGAGACCTTTTTTAGGTCCTTGCCCGAATGATAGAACGTCGCTTCGGCACCTTCGGTCGAGATGTCTGTGACCTGGTGTTTGGTGTTGGTGAGTTTCGCCGATGCTTTGCCGATCGCCGCTACCTGCGAACGGATAGTCGAGACACGCTTGTCGGTCTGAGCAGCGGCTGCCATCGCCGCGAGCATTATTATCAGGAGCCCTGCCGTAGATCTCATCATAAATTTTTTGGTTATCGGGGTCGGCGATAACTTTAGCACGACCACTGCCCGTCAAAGAAAATTCATTTGCGTGAATCCGGACCCGCCTGACAGGCGAAATCTACTGCACAGGCAGGGATACTGCACATTAAAAAAGCTCAAGGAGTAAATGTAATGAAATTCATTTTTATGTCTCTATTGTTGATCATGGCCGCAAATGCCGGAGTTCTGAATGTATCGGCACAGATGTCGAGCGACAATCCGATGGTCGGCGGGGCCGCTATGTACAAGACCAAGGACATCGTTGACAACGCTATGAATTCTAAGGACCACACCACACTCGTCGCCGCAGTCAAAGCCGCCGGCCTAGTGGACACGCTAAAAAGCGCCGGGCCGTTCACCGTATTTGCACCCGTTGACTCTGCGTTTACCAAACTGCCGGCCGGAACTGTCGACACCCTGCTCAAGCCGGAGAACAAAGCGATGTTATCGAAGGTGCTGACCTATCATGTCGTCGCCGGTTCAATGGATTCAAAAGCGATCGCGGCTGCCATCAAAAAAGGCAAGGGCAAGGCGGAACTGACGACCGTCGCCGGCGGCAAACTGTGGGCGATGATGGATGGCAAAAACCTGATCCTCATGGACGAGAAAGGCGGACGCTCGATGGTCACCATCGCTGATGTTCGACAGTCCAACGGCGTGATCCATGTGATCGACACCGTATTGATGCCGAACTGAAGCCGTAGGACCCCCGCTCACTGTCCCGATGACAGGGCAAGGTGAGCGAAGCAGTCGATTTGAAGGGCTTCTGCTTCGCCACGAGCTCATCGGGACGCTGAGCGATCTCTCCCACACTAAAGCAAGAGGCGCCACGATGTAATTACATCGCGGCGTCTTTTGGTAAACGGTGTGTCGATCTAGATCTAGAAACTACGCTTGAACAGGTACGATGCTTTTATGAAAAATGTGCGGCCGTTGCCGTGGAGCCCCGGTTCATACTGCCCGCTGTACGGGTTGTATCCCCGATAGTTCAGATCGTCATTGTAGCCGACGTAAAATGCAGTGCCCGGATTTGGCGTCCAGCCGAGAACGAACTGCGGCCTGAATCTGGCCGCCAGCGTCGAGTAGTCCAGCCGCAGTCTGGCGAACGTGTTGCGGGTGAACTGATAGGTCGAACGCGAACTGAATATATTATCGTCAAAAGCCAGCAGGTGAGTATCATCGCGGATGAGCCGCACCTTGTTATAGTTGAGCTGCGTCTGAAATGCCGAGGTCGGCTGATACCTTGCCGTGGCCGCGAGGGTCAGCTGGTCGCCCGGGCCCGGGTCTAGGGGTGCGTCCTGTCCGAGAACCAGAGCGGCCTGGCTAACCCGCGGAAAGCGGGGACCCGCACCAAAATCGTATTCCATTATGCCGGCCGTGTAGTCCAGGAAGAATGAGAAATACAGTTCCTTGTTAGGCGTTGTTTCGAAGCGAGCCTGGACAGCCTTAAAGTTTGCTTTGCGTTCCGCGCTTGGGCCAAAAAATGCTCCCTGACGGGTCGGCGTACGGTTAGGGCCGAACTCGTGTTCGTAAACTTGCTCACGCCCGAACTGGATATCGCCCGCGATATACGTCTGCCTGTGCAGGGTTACCTGAAACTGCGAGTCGGTAAACAGGTACTGTCCGCGTCCGCTCCAGTCGTAGGTAACGTTCGTCGAGTTCTGTACGCGTTTTTGTATGATGCGATGTTTAGAGTTCGGGTCCGTCTGGTACCGGATGTATGAACCGAGATAATTCGTATCCACCCGCTGCGTAAAACCGACGTCGGCCCTGTAATCCTTTGACCGGCCGTTCGCCAGGTAATTCATATACCAGTTGCGGCCGCCGCGTTCGAGCCAGGCGCTATAGCCGATGCCATTGCCCGTGCGGTAGACGTTGCGGTCCTGGTCCGGATCATAAAAGAGTCGACGCGAGTTGGTCCCGACGACCTGAAACTCAGCAACCGTTTTCTCGTCAAATCGTATGCGGCCGTCAGCTCCACCGGTGTGATTATGTACGTCGACGAAATTATACGTCGTGCCAAAAAAGCCGAGATTGCTCTCTTTGCCAATGTCCCGCTTGAATCTCAGCACGCCGATGTCGGCATTTTGATCGACGAAACGCTCGATGCCGCACACGACGGTTGGGTCCGATATTCGACGCACACGGCAGATGTCCAGGCCCTGTCGCTCATCGGGCGAGTAATTACCCGGAGCATTGTCAGAGGCATATAGGATGCCGAACGTATTCTTGCCATGTCTGCCCGTGAGCTTGGCGGCGATGTCCGGGTCCACGATCGTTCGCGTGTTCACCAGGTCCAGCGGGCTGCGAAATATGTCGATCCTCTCCAAAAAGAATGGACGCTTTTCCGGAAAAAATATGGGGAAACGCTGATTGGCAGTGGTCACCGGCGCATCTGCCTCGACCTGGGCAAAATCAGGGTTGTACGCGAAATCAAGTGTGATCGTCGGCGTCAGCCCTATCTTGGCCGTCACGCCAAAATCCGCTTTAATACCCTCGTTCCTGTACCTGCCGGACGGGTCGTTGTCGAAAGTAAATCGCGTCCGGCGGCCCGACTCGCTCACGGTCAGGCTCGGTATCACCTCTATCTGCCGCGACGTCTCGATGCCGTCGAGGCCGGTGATGTGCCCGGCCTGGCTGAGCGAACCGGAAGCGCTGCGGTTATTTGGCATCCAGCTATCGAGTTCGTTGTTAAGATATTTCACACGGCGGTACAGGTGGATGCCCCACGCCTTGTCTTTACCGGCCTGATAGCGGAGCGATTTGAACGGGATCGCGACCTCGACAGTAAAGCCGTCCGGGGTCAGTACGCCTTTTGACTCCATCACGATGTCGACGCTGTAATCTTCGCCATTGGTCTCGGTAAAGACACCGTCGGCCTGCACGCCCAGCGGATTAAAAAAGAAACAGTACGCCTGCCGCTTATCGTTGAATGTGTCGAGGTAGACCCCAACATAGTCGTCGCTAAATATATTGTCTCGTTTGGCGACGGTTGCGCGGACATCGTTTCGCGGCTCCTTGATATTAAAGGCGAGGTACAGGTTCTTAGCGTCATAGCCCATTACGACCTCGGTCACGTTTGCGGGGCGGCTATTATCTCCGGGCTGGACCTCCAGAAAGTCCCCGAAGACCGCCGCCTGCCGCCACTCCGCCTCGTTCAATTGGCCGTCGATCACCGGCGGCTTCTCAAACAGCGGTATCTTGACAGGCCCGTCCTTTCGCACGTAGAACGAGGGAGCTCCCGGGCCGCTCACCGTAACACCCGCGTTGGACGCCGGCGGCGGCGGACCATCGATGCTTAGCGTACCGGCCGGTGCCGAGGCCGGTGCCTGTAGCTGCGAATATGAATAAAGAGCAAATATCAGGACCTGGCTACAGCCGAAGAATAATTTTAAGTACTGCATGAATAAAACCTGCCGTTATGGGATTCGTCGATTGACGCGTTTCATAGGGGTAAACACCGACGCCACGCCTTTTGTGACAGTGAAATGTGAAACGGCACGTAAAATGGCCAGGTTTCGTGCAAATTTGCCAGCACTGCGGAAAGTGCACCCACAGCAGCCGAGGTGCTAAAATCCAGCCTATGACCGGAAACGAGCTGAGAGAAACATTCCTCGCATACTTTGAGCGCAACGGGCACAAACGCGTGCCTTCGTCGCCGCTTTTGCCCGCTAACGACCCGACGCTGCTTTTCATAAATGCCGGCATGAACCAGTTCAAGGACGTATTCCTCGGCAATGAGGTGAGGGACTATAAACGTGCGGTCACATCGCAAAAATGCATCCGCGCGGGCGGCAAGCACAACGACCTCGATGAGGTCGGCAAAACGGCGCGGCACCACACGTTTTTTGAGATGCTCGGCAATTTTTCGTTCGGCGACTATTTTAAGAAAGGGGCTATCGAGTTTGCGTGGGACTTTTTGATCAAAGAGCTAAAGGTCGAGGAATCGAGGCTGTGGTTCTCAGTATTTGAGGGCGACGATGTGGTCGGGCCTGACGACGAAGCCCGACGCGAGTGGGAGGCGGTAGGTGCAAAGCCGGAACGCATACTCGGTTTTGGGCGAAAGGACAATTTTTGGCAAATGGGCGAGACGGGCCCATGCGGCCCCTGCTCTGAGGTCCACTATTATATGGGCGAAGATCCCGATGATCCTGAAAAGAACAGCCCCGTCTGGGTCAACGGCGAGGGCGACACGACGATGGAGATCTGGAATCTCGTCTTTATGCAATACAACCGCACAGAGGACGCACCGGGCGTGTTCACCCTGACGCCGCTCCCCGCCCCGTCTGTCGATACCGGCATGGGCCTCGAGCGAATGACCGCGGTCATGCAGCACGTAAAAACAAATTACGACACCGACCTGATCCGTCCTATTGTCGAGTTCACGGCTGAAATGGCGCAGGTCTAACATGAGCGTCCGCTTACTCCTGATAGAACATCAGCAGCTTGTCCGCCTGGGCATAAGGTCAGCGGTCGCGGCTGCCGGCGACATAGAGATCGTTGGCGAAGCGGGTGACCTGGCTGCGGGATATGAACTCTACTCCGAATTAGATCCCGATGTGGTGATCCTCGGGCTTCGGTTCCCCGACGAGTGCTCGATCGACCACATGGACAAGTACCTGTCCGGCCCCACGGCCGCACGGATGATCGTGCTCGCCGACCACGCCGGCGACGCCGAGATCAGCCGGGCCTTAAAGAAAGGAGCCCTCGGCTATGTGTGCAAAGATGTCGAGACGGATGAGTTAATAGCTGCGATCAGAGCGGTCGCGGCCGGCCGGCGATATTTGCCGCCGGGCATCGCGATGATACTCAGTGAGCATTTAGGGCAGGAAGAACTGACGCCTGCTGAGGTAACAGTTCTGCGTATGATTGTCGGCGGCATGTCTAACAAAGAGATCGCGTTTGCTCTTGATCTCTCAGAGAACACCGTAAAGACACACGTTCAAAACATTTTTGGCAAAATAGGCGTCTCGGACCGCACATCGGCCGCGACTACGGCAATAAAAAGAGGACTGGTAAGGGTAGATCTATGAACGACGAAATGATCAAATACGCCGAGGAATTGACCTCAGGCGAGAGCGAAGTGCTGCAGGAACTGCGTTCGCATTGTTATTCACACTATGAGGACTCGAGCATGCTGTCCGGTTTCTTTCAGGGCCGGGTCCTGTCGATGCTGTCGAATATGATAAGGCCCAAAACGGTGCTTGAGATCGGGACCTATCTCGGTTATTCGGCATTATGTCTGGCTGAGGGGCTGGCGGAGGACGGTCGTGTAATTACAATAGATGTACAAGAAGAGACCAATCGCGTTGCCAAGTCGTTCGTCGACAAAACTATTTACAGAGACAGAATCGAGTTCCTGCTGGGCAGTGCCGCACAGCTCATACCTAACATCCAGGGGCCGTTCGACCTCGTGTTTATCGACGCCGACAAGCCAAACTACTCAAATTACTACGATCTTGTCTTTCCGCGCCTAAGCGACCACGGCTTTATCATAGCCGACAACGTGCTGTGGAGCGGTAAGGTGCTGGAGGCCCAAAAGGACGAGAACACGCAGGCCCTGTATGACTTTAGTAAAAAGGTCCTCGCCGACGACCGCGTGGAGAATGTACTGCTGCCGATCCGCGACGGGTTGATGGCCATCCGAAAGAAATAAGGAGAACTTTTAACGCAGAGGTCGCTGAGGACGCCGAGAGCAACCTGTCCCTATTTTCTCCCGTTTTAACTCACAAACTTCCGATACAACAGTCATAGCTCCCGTACACCCGCCGGACCGTTGTTTCAACGGATCAACCGTCGGTAAAGCCGCTTTCGCGTCGGTAAAGCCCGTTCATGCCGGTACAGCGATCTTCATTGTCAGGAAAGCCGTTTTCCTGTCGGTTAAGCCATTTTCCGACGAACGCCGGACTGTCGCGACGGGAAAGCAGGGTTACCAACGGGAAAGACCGTAACTCGACCGGAGAAAGCTCTTACCGATGGGGAAAGCGGTTTCCCGTTAGGAAAATGATTTTCCTGAAACCAAATATGTCTTGTAAGTAAAATAGCTAAACAGGTTACGACTGTTCAGCTCTGATCGCTCAACCCCAACGCGAGTGCCCCTGGACCGGTTGCCAGTGGCCCCGATCGCGTCGGCTCACCCGAAAGTATTAGACTTCTCTCGCCCATAGTGTCGATTACAAACCTGCCTACCTTATATATAATTTCTATAGTGAATCAGCGTCGGGCCAGAAAAGGCAGACGTTAAATGGGAGAAGAATAATGAAAGCAGGGACCAAAGAAGTCACTCAGAAAAGGGTCGAATCGGTCATCGCGCCGCCGCCCCGGCATTGGGTGGGGGACGGATTTAACGTCCATGGATTTTTTCCGCACGGGCCGCTTACGGGCGAGCGGATGAGCCCTTTCTTTTTGTTGGATTACAACGCATTGACGCAATTTCCACCGCGCGAAGAGCCGTTCGGGGTCGGCCCGCATCCGCATCGCGGCTTTGAGACGGTGACCATCGCTTATAAGGGCAGGGTCGCACATCATGACAGCCGCGGCGGCGGCGGTGTGATCGGCGAGGGCGACGTGCAGTGGATGACGGCCGGCAGCGGCCTGCTGCACAAGGAGTATCACGAGCAGGAATACAACCGCGAAGGCGGACCGTTTCAGGTGGTGCAGCTGTGGGTAAACCTGAGAGCAAAGGACAAAATGACGGAGCCGAAATATCAGGCGATAAAGAACGATCAGATGGGCCGCGTCCCTCTGCCCCGCGGCGGTGAGGTCGAGATCATAGCGGGCGAATTCGGCGGTGTAAAGGGGCCGGCGACGACGTTCTCGCCCGTGCATCTCTACAATCTAAAGCCGAAAGCCGGCGAAAAGATCGAACTCTCATTTCCACCGAACTATACGACGGCGATACTGGCGATAGAGGGTTCGGCCATGATCAACGGAACCGAAAAATTGCCGACAAATAATCTCGCGCTCTTCGCACGCGAGGGCGAAGATCTTACGGTAGAGGCAAACGAGGACAGCGTTCTGTTACTGATGAGCGGTGAGCCGCTCAACGAACCGATCGCCCAGTACGGACCGTTCCTGATGAACACCCAGATCGAGCTCGCCGAAGCGATCGAAGACTATCGTGCGGGAAAATTTGGCCGTCTGGCTGATTAATATTAGCCGGTGAAAGTGATAGGTACTTAAGGAGCGATAGAACCAATCTTGGATCTATCGCTCTTACTCATGTTAGAAGGTTCGTAAAATTCTCAATTTCGCGACGCACGGATAATATCCGCGAAAACGCCCGCCGCGGTCACATCCGCTCCCGCACCGGCACCCTTTATTACCAGCGGCTGCTCTGAATAGCGGTTGGTGTAAAACAGCACGGCGTTATCCTTACCGGAGAGGTTGGCGAAGTTATGATCGGGCCCGATCGACTGCAGGCCGACCGAGGCTTTGCCATCGTCAAAAGACGCGATGTACTTGAGTCTTTTACCGGCTGCTGCAGCGTCATCCAACAGCGTGCGGAAATGCTGCTCGTGCTTTTTCATGGCGAGATAAAAATCATCGACTGACCCGGCCAGGCATTCCTCGGGCAAAAATCCTTCGTTGGCGATGTCATCCATCTCGATGCGGTTACCCGCCTCGCGGGCGAGGATCAGTATCTTGCGGGCGACGTCAGTTCCGTTGAGGTCGAGCCGCGGATCGGGTTCCGTGTATCCCTCTTCCTGCGCCTGTTTCACCACGTCCGCGAACGGTCGCGTCCCGTCGTAATTGTTAAAAACGAAATTGAGCGTCCCCGACAGCACCGCCTCGATCCTGTTCACCTGGTCGCCGCTCCGCCGCAGGTCGTTAAGGGTATTGATGACGGGCAGCCCGGCACCCACGTTGGTCTCAAAGAAAAAGTTCGTCCCGTATTCCCGGGCGAGCGCCTTTAGCCGCGAATAGTTTTCGTATTCAGATGACGCGGCGATCTTGTTACATGCGATGACTGAGACGCTGCGTTCCAACAGCCGCGGGTAGACGTCGACAACATCTGGACTCGCCGTTACATCAACAAAGATCGAGTTGCGCAGATTCTCGCCGATGATCGTCTGGGCAAGCCCGGCGATCGACATCTCGTCCGCGGTTTGGAGCTCCTCTGCATACGCGTCGAGGTCCACTCCATCGTTTTGCACCGACGCGCGTTTGCTGTTTGCGATACCCACGACGCGGACATTTAACCGCAGCTCATTCATCAATTGCTGGTGCTGCCGGTGCAGCTGGCCGATGAGGCGGCTGCCGACCGTGCCGACGCCGGCGATGTAGATATTGATCTGTTTATTTCCGTCTGAGAAGAACTCTTCGTGCAGCGTATTGACCGCTTTTCGAACGTCGTTCGACGAGATGATCGCCGAGATATTCCGCTCCGACGAACCCTGGGCGATGGCGTGGATGTTAATGCCGTTGTGGCCGAGCGTGGTGAACATCCGGCCACTGACGCCGGTGTGCTCCTTCATCCTGTCGCCGACCAGTGCCAGGATCGAGAATCCGCTCTCTACCTTGAGCGGCTCTATCTTGCCGACATTTATTTCGGATTCAAATTCTGAATCCACCGCCTGCTTTGCCTTCTCCGCCGAACGTTCCTCAATAGCGACGCAGATCGAGTGTTCCGACGAGCTTTGGGTGATGAGGATGACGTTTATACGCGCACGTGAGAGGGCTTCGAACAGCCGTTTTGAAAAACCGGGAATGCCGACCATTCCACTGCCCTCGAGATTTAGGACCGTTATGTTGTCGATGCTGGTGATACCGCGGACCATCTCAGCCGCGGCCTTGGACTCGGCCTCGACCAGCGTGCCGTGGTCGTCCGGGGCAAAGGTGTTCTTGATGAGCAGCGGAATGCCCTTTGCCATAACGGGCTGGATCGTCGGCGGGTAAATGACCTTTGCACCGAAATGCGACAGTTCCATCGCTTCGCGGTAGGTGATGTGGGCGATCTCGCGAACATTAGGCACGAACCGTGGGTCCGCACTCATCATCCCCGACACGTCCGTCCAGATCTCGAGCACATCAGCATCGACCGCCGCGGCGATTATCGCCGCGGTGTAGTCGGAACCGCCACGCCCCAGGGTGGTCGTATATCCCGCCGCGTCAGATGCTATGAACCCCGGCAGGATGTGCAGTCGCTTTGTCGAGCTGTCGAAATGCTCGATCAGCCGGTGTTCGGTCTCTATAAAGTTTACGGCGGCGAAACCATGATTTGAGTCGGTGCGGATCAGCAGGCGGCTGTCCGTCCATTCGTAATCCAAACCCTCCGCATCCACTTTTGCGGCGACGATCCGGGATGAGACCAGTTCGCCAAAACTTAGGATCCGATCGAGGGTTTTGGCAGACAATTCCCCCACCAACCGAACACCCTCGCACAGGCTTTCGAGCTCGTTGATGGTGGACTCGAGAAAATCCAAAATGCGTACATGCGGCTCACCTGCAAATAGTTTGGCGACAGCCTTAGTATGCCTCTCACGGATGTCGCTGATGATCTCGATGTACCCGTCATCGCCGCGTTCAGCCGTGCGGCCTGCCTTGATCAGGTCGTCCGTCGTGCCCTGCATCGCCGACAAAACGACGGCACAGCTATCGGCCGCGACCGCGGAACGGATGATCTCGATGATCTTATTGATATTCTCAGCGGAACCGACCGAGGTGCCGCCAAACTTCATTACTTTCATAACTTGGATATAAGCAGGTCTCGCAGGTCCGCGTAATTAACGTCCATTTCGATCGACCTCTTTTCACGTGCCAAAAGGTCCCGAACGGATGCCGGTGTTTCGACGACATCGCCGAGGTCTTTGTTTACTGAATCGAACTTGACCGGATGGGCTGTTTCAAGAAAGAATCCGGACCCTTTTCCTTTCAGTATCAAATGGTCGGCTAATGCCCGGTACCCCACCGCGCCATGAGGATCAAGTACATATCCGCACGAATCGTAAACGTCACGCATCGTCTCCACAGTCGTCTCGTCGGAAACGCTTACGGCCTTCATTACTTCTTTAAGGTCAATGAACTTATTACCGAGCAGTTCCAGAACACGGACAAAATTACTCGGCGCCCCTACGTCCATCGCATTCGAAAGAGTTGGAACTGACGGACGCGGTTGGTAATCCTCGGTCTGCATGAATCGGGGTACAACATCATTGGCGTTGCACGCCGCAATAAAACCATATACGGGCAAACCCGAAATGTGTGCAAGAATGCCCGACGCGAGATTGCCAAAATTGCCGCTCGGGACCGAAATCACCGGCGGCGGCCCGTCCCACTGTTTCATAGCAAAGTAATAATAGAACTGCTGCGGCAGCCATCGGGCGACATTGATCGAGTTTGCCGATGTGATGTGCCCGCAGACCTGCAGTTCCGGGTCAGCAAGGGCCTGTTTGGCGAGAGCTTGGCAATCGTCGAAGGTGCCGCGTAATTCCAATGTACTTACATTTCCGCCGAGCGTGGTCAGTTGCAGTTCCTGCACGCGGCTAACCTTGCCTTTCGGATACAGGATAACGACCTCTATACCCTCTAAACCATAAAAACCGGCTGCTACAGCACCGCCAGTGTCCCCGGAGGTGGCAACGACGACCACGGTCTTTTGACCGCGGTCCGACGAAAAGTGCTGCAAACAGCGGCTCATGAACCTGGCACCGACGTCCTTGAACGCCAGGGTTGGGCCATGGAACAGTTCCAAAGCTGAGATACGGTCCGACAAGGGTATCAGCGGAAACGGAAAGTCCACCGTTTCCCGGCAGATATCGAACAGTTGACGCTCGTCTATGTCATCCCCGACGAACGGCCGGATCACATCGAACGCGATCTGTGCATTCGAGAGGTCCCGGAACCCGTTCAGCCAATTCGAGCTCAGCGTAGGGATCTCGGAGGGAAAATAAAGCCCCTTGTCCTCAGGCTGGCCGCGCAGGACCGCCTCGCGAAAGGTCGCGTTAGGCGAGAGCCTGTTTGTGCTAAAGTAGTGCATCTCTCAACGAAAACAAGGCATTGATGATATATCGCGTGCCGAATAATCAAAAATGGATGAGGTAACTGTACACGCTCCGGCGACCGTTTCAAACGTTGTCTGCGGATTCGACTGCCTTGGCTTTGCCCTCGCCGAACCGTTCGACATCGTCAAGGTCCGACGCATCGGCGAACAGAAAATACGCATAGTGAATCGGGACGATTACGGACTGCCGACAGATCCTTCAAAAAACGTTGCCGGGGTAGCTCTGCAGGCGATGCTTGGCGCTTTAAACGCCGAATTCGGCCTCGAGGTTGAGATCACAAAAGGCATAAAGCCAGGCAGCGGCATCGGTTCCAGCTCCGCCAGCTCATGCGGCGCCGTGGTAGCTGCAAACCATCTGCTAGGCGATCGTTTCCGTAAAGCTGAACTGGTCGATTTTGCGATGGAGGGCGAAAAGCTGGCGTCAGGTGCAAAGCACGCTGACAACGCGGCTCCATGCATATTTGGCGGGTTTACGCTGGTCCGTTCACTTGAACCGCTCGATGTAGTTCCCCTCAAATTCCCGCAGCTTTTTGCAACCGTCATTCATCCTCAGATCGAGATAAAGACCTCGGAAGCCAGGGCTATCTTGCCCGCGATGGTGCCGCTGACGGATGCCGTACAGAACTGGAGCAATCTCGGAGCGTTCGTCGCGGGCCTGGCAAGCGACGACTATGACCTTATATCCCGGTCAATGGTGGACGTTATCGTCGAACCCGCCCGCCGGCAGCTGATCCCGGGGTTTGATGACGTTAAGGCTGCCAGTCTGGCAGCCGGGGCACTGGGTGGGGGCATCTCAGGTTCAGGGCCGTCGATCTTTATGATCTCGCCCGAGCGTGAGACGGCTGATCAGGTGAGTGAGGCGATGGAGAAGGTTTATGCGGCAACTGGCATTCCGTTCAACATTTACGTTTCGGCGATCGAGACAGACGGCGTCTGCGTCATTTGAACTGCCATTCACCTATTTTCAGGAGCACTTAACCTGATAAGATAATTTTTAGAGATGTTGACCAGGGAATTAGAAGAGACACTGAGCTTTGCCGTCGATGAGGCGGTCCGGCACAAACACGAATTTGTAACGCTCGAGCACCTGCTGTTCGCTCTGCTGGAGGACACAGCGGCACGAGAGATTCTCTTTAACTGCGGAGCTCAGATAGATGAGCTTGCCCGGGCACTGCAGGAGTATTTTGAGAGCGTGCTCGAGAAAATGCCGGATGCCGCAAAATCGATGCCCGAACTGACATCGACCTTTCAATCGACGATCTCCTACGCCGTGCTGCAGGCCGAGGGCAGCGGACAGGGAGCAGTCGATGGCGGTAATATCCTCGCCGCGATGTACCAGGCTGACCAGTCATATGCCGTTTACCTGCTCCAGCAGCAGGGTGTAAGCCGGCTCGATATCTTAAATTATATTTCCCACGGCATATCTAAGGTGGACAGCGGGAGCGGCGATCCGCTGCCTGACGGGATCGACGAAGAGGACGCTGCGAGTCCGGCTCAGCGCAAGAAGCCTCTCGAGAGCTTTACTGTCGAACTTGTTGCCCGAGCCGCAGCCGGCGGGATAGACCCGATCGTGGGCCGTTCGGCTGAGATCGAGCGGACGATCCAGGTCCTCTGCCGGAGAAAAAAGAACAATCCTCTCTACGTGGGTGAGCCCGGTGTGGGCAAGACGGCCCTGGCCGAGGGCCTGGCTCTAAAGATCAGCGAGGGCGACGTGCCCGAGGTGTTAAAGGACGCCAAGCTGTTTGCCCTGGATATGGGAGCTGTCCTCGCCGGGACGCGATACCGCGGCGATTTTGAGCAGCGGTTCAAGGCGATAATCAACGAGCTCAAGCAGCAAGAGAACGCGATCTTGTTTATAGACGAGATCCACACTATTGTGGGAGCCGGTGCAGTTTCGGGTGGCTCGATGGACGCCTCGAACATACTGAAGCCTGCACTTGCTGCCGGTGACCTAAGATGTATCGGTTCTACGACGCATGCGGAATACAAAGCAGCCTTTGACCGTGACCGAGCACTGGCCCGCAGGTTCCAGCGGATCGAGATCAATGAACCCACCGAAGAGGAAACCTACCAGATACTAAAGGGCCTTAAGAAATTTTACGAGGCGCACCACGGTGTCAAATACACCGACGACTCACTGCGGACCGCGGCTGAACTCGCAGGCAAGTACATCAATGACAGGTTCCTGCCCGACAAGGCCATCGATGTCATAGATGAGGTTGGAGCGTCGGTTAAGCTTTTGCCAGCCAACCGCAGACCAAAAAAGGTAAACGTCCAGATGGTGGAGAACACCATCGCCCGAATGGCAAAGATACCGCCCAAGACCGTCGTCGCCGACGAAAAGGAACGGCTAAAGACGCTTCGTGAGGACATAAAGAAAACCATCTATGGACAGGACGAGGCGATAGATAAGATCGTTGATGCCATCCAGATCTCGCGTGCCGGGCTCGGTGCCGAAACCAAGCCGGTTGGTTCGTTCCTGTTCTCAGGCCCGACAGGCGTCGGAAAGACAGAGGTGTCCAAGCAGCTTGCCGAAAACCTGGGTGTTGAGTTCATCCGGTTCGATATGAGCGAATACGCCGAGCCGCACACCGTCTCGCGCCTCATCGGGGCGCCGCCGGGATATGTCGGGTTTGACCAGGGCGGGCTGCTGACAGAGGCGATAATGCGGACACCGCACGCGGTGCTCGTCCTCGATGAGATAGAAAAAGCCCACCCAAATCTCTTTAATCTGCTCCTGCAAGTGATGGACTCAGCCACGCTGACCGACAACAACGGCAAGAAGGCCGATTTCCGAAACGTCATCCTGATCATGACCACCAATGCCGGTGCCCGCGAACTGTCATCCGGCGGCGTTGGTTTCAGGAATGCGTCAGATACTAAGGGCAACGCAAAGGGAGTCATCGAACGGACATTTACGCCTGAGTTCCGCAACCGCCTGGATGCCTGGGTCGCGTTCAATCCGCTCGACATCGAGGTCATCAAACTTATCGTCGACAAGTTCATAAGGGAACTCAACGGCCAGCTTGCCGAAAAGCGGGTCAACGTTGCCCTGACAGACGAAGCCCGTGAGTGGCTGGCCAAAAATGGGTTTGACGCACGGTACGGAGCCCGTCCGATGTCTCGGCTCATCCACGAAAAGATAAAGCAGCCGCTCGCTAACGAGGTGCTGTTCGGCAAACTCGCCGACGGCGGCAGCGTGCAGGTCCTACTGCGCGATGGCCAGCTGGCACTGGATATCTGATCACTACATGAAGATACTCGTCCGGACGCTGATGTGGGTGCATTTTGTGTACCTGCTTCTGCTCCCGACGCTCGCCGTGATCTCCGCGCGTATGCTTTTCCCAGGCGATGACAGTTGGGAATCTGTTGCGATCTTCGGTTTTCCGGCGACCATCATGTATTCCTTGTTCCTCGCCAACGGGTATGCGATGCCCGATTCACTACCTATAGCCCTCTTTCAAACCCTCGTCATACCACTCCAGATCTGGCTGGGAGTGCTTCTATATGGCAGCGGCAGCATCTGGCTGTTTTTCGCCGAGAGCGCCGCCGTCGGCATTTGCTCGTTTGTCTTCGGCGTTATGAGCGTTGCGTTGTCAAACCGCAGAAAGGAGATGGGCGGCCGCAGCTTTGCTCTGCTTCTGCTAATGGCATTCGTACTTTTCTTTGGCGGAACCCTGCCGTTCCTTATCCTTGTGTTCGCGGGTTACGGATCGCTATCGCCGTGGCTGTTACTGTTTATCAGTGCGTTTGTGACCGGGTATTGGGGATACTTTGAAACGTACAAAAAACTCACGACTGCTTATGTCAAAAAGGGAACTCCGCAGAACCTCGAAATGTTGTTTGACGGTGGCCGCGTCTTTAAACTGCTCGGCATCACCTCGAACGTTCCTCTTCTGAGTCCGCTTTGGAGGCCTGGAGACAGGACCTACGTCAATAAATGGGTATTTATCTGCGGCTTCGGAGCGGCGTTTCTGCCGCCGATAGCGTCGGGGTTTACGGGCATCTTCTTACACAGATGATTCTAAAAGCGGTGCTATAGTTCTTAGCATGACTAACACTGACGTCCTCATCGTCGGAGCCGGTCCCACGGGACTCGCTTTGGCCTGCCAGCTGATCCGGTACGGCATCGATTTTATTATTATCGACAAAAAAGAAACGACCACGCCCCATTCAAAAGCGATCGGTGTCCAGGCACGTACGCTCGAGATCTACGAACAGATCGGCCTTGCGGACAAGCTGATCGGTCTCGGCGCCATCGTCGAAAAGGTGCGCATGTTCGCTGGCGGAAAGGTGCGTGGCGAGGCAAAGTTCAAAGACATCGGCGAGGGCCTGAGCCCGTATCCCTACGTGCTGATCGTCGAGCAGGGCAAACACGAGACACTGCTCTACGACCGTATAAAAGCCAATGGCCGGGATGTTCGATGGCAGGCGGAATTGGTGGGCTTTGAGCAGGACGAGGCAAAGGTCACCGCAAGGATTACGATCGCTGATGGGAGCCCTGAGACCATCGAAGCAAAATACCTCGTCGCTTGTGACGGGGCCAAGAGCCTTGTCCGGCATAACCTTGGGCTCACGTTCGAAGGCAGCACGTTTGAGCGGATGTTCTATGTTGCCGACGTTCAGCTCGACTGGGAGTTCGGCCACGATGCCCTACAGGTTTTCCTGATGAAGAACTCTCTGCTCGCATTCTTTCCTATGGTAGGCGATAGGCGATACAGGATCGTCGGAACCTTCCCGGAGGAGTTCGACAAAGATGAGGGTGACGTCCTGTATGAGGAGATCGAGGGTCGGATAAAACAAGACACAGAACTGAAACTCGAGGTTTCGAACGTCAATTGGTTCTCCACCTATAAGGTGCACACCCGCCATGTCGACAAATTCTCTGTCGGCCGCTGTTTTCTCGCCGGCGATTCGGCCCACATCCATTCACCTGCCGGTGCGCAGGGGATGAACACGGGGATTCAGGATGGATATAACCTAGCGTGGAAAATGGCTTGGGTGCTGAACGGGCAGGCCAGCGGCGAGCTGCTCAATACATACAACGAGGAACGTCTGCCGAACGCAAAGGAGCTGACCAAAACCACCGATCGTTTCTTTGGCATGGTTGCGAGTCCCGAACCCTTTTTGGTATTTACGCGGCTATACGTTTTTCCGTATGTCGCACAGTTCCTGTTCAGCCTCGATATTTTCAAACGGTTTATCTTTCCTCGGGTTTCGCAGATCGCTATCAATTATGAAGACGACACGCTCAGCCAGGAAAGCGGCGCCTTTCGCGTAAAGGCCGGCGACCGAATGCCGTGGTTCGAGGTCGAGGGAGCAAGTATCTATGAACGCTTGCGCGAGCCGGGGTTTCATCTGATCGTGTTCTTTGACGGCAAAACCGAGGTGCCGCCCTTGCCTGACGACCTGATGGAGAAATGGAGAGATAAGATCGACAGCACAGTTGTTTCGCTATATCCGGAAATAGCCGAGATATTCGGCACTAAGGAGTCGTTCTTCGTCATCCTGCGGCCGGATAATTATATCGGGTTGATCTCGAATGATTTTTCACCGGAGGGTGTCAGAAAGTATCTGGATCTGGTGAGCAGATAGGACTAAGAGCTCGACACTTATTTCTTTTTGCGAACACGCCGCAAGGTCACCAATATCGCATCGCTCACCTTTCGCTCGCCTTCTTTGTCCGACGGGTGATTAACGACCTTGCCATCCAGGAACATCGTCGACGAACCACCGCCGTCAAGGTTCATCGCATCTGTCGCACCAAGCTCCAACAAATAAGCCGCGAGGTCCGTCAGGCTCATGCCCCCGCTCGATTCGCTCCGTCCGTCAACGGTTACCATCAGGAACTTGCCATCTTTAAGCTTAGCGACGGCGGTCCGGGGGTGTTTGGTCTCGACAAAAGTCTTGTTCGTCTTCTCCTGCTCCCAGGTGATGTCGATCTTGCTGTTTTTGATGAGCTGGGGAACTCCAGACACGATATCCCAAGACCTTGAGGATCTTATCCAATCATGAAAGTAGCTCTCCGGCAATCCCACCCATTCTGTAGAGTAATTGGCAGACAAGCCGGTTAGATCGTCTTCGAGAAGTTTTGCTCCTGACTCTCCCCGGAGTGAGAGCAGAAATCCACTCACAGGTAGAGGATTATTTCCTTTGTTTCGATACACCCGATCTACCTTATTCCCCACGAGCGCGAGTTCTCCGACTGCATCACTGGTAAGTGACGTACGGTGAAACTCGGGGGTAAAAAGGATGGATTCTCCGGGTTTAGGTTCGCGGTTTATTCCATCCAAGAGTATCTGGGTGTCTTGCCCGATAGTTATCTTATAGACCAGGGAAAACCTTTCAAAATCTACTGAGGTCTTCATGCCGTTGTAGATCAAAAGCGACGGGCGGTTCTTTTCTGGTTCGCTATAGACTCGGCCATCGATCATTAAGGCACCCGCGGGATCGCCCGCCCAGATACTGTCGTCCAATCTGAAGTATCCACCGTTGATCGCAGCGAAGGCTCCGTGACGGGTTGCGATGGATGAGGTTTTCTCGAGCCCGATCGCTGCGTCCATGGCGTGAACGACGTCGAGGCGGACCTTCGTTAGGTCGAGGCGGAGGAGGTTCATCCGGACAGGCTGTTTGTCTATCTCGCGTGTGACCTCAGCGTGCTCCACTCCTGGAGCTACCGTCTTGAATTGCTGTGCGTGGGATCGGCCACAGAGGACACAGAGCAAGATAAGACAGCAGCCGATGACATGTGCCTTACTACCCGGCAATATTCTGTTCATACATGCTCTCTCCCATCTCTGTGTTCTCTGTGGCTAAATTCCTATAATACTGTTCGATGCGGATCAACGAAAGGGTCATCTCGCTCAACGGAAAGCCGGTGAACGCCGACGCCAGATACGTGCTGTATTGGATGCAGATGTATAAGCGCGTTGATAACAATCACGCGCTGATCTGGGCCATTCGAAAGGCGAACGAGCTAAAGCTCCCGCTGGTCGTTTACGAGGGGCTCAAATATTACTATCCGTGGGCGAGCGACCGGCTGCATACGTTTATCCTGGAGGGAATTGAGGAAAAGCGGCTGGCGTTCGAACAGCTCGGCATCCGCTACATCTTTTATTTGCAGCAAGACGATAGTTCGCCAAAGCAGACTGTCGCGAGGTTGGCAAAAGACGCGGCACTCGTCGTCACGGACGATTACCCTTGCTTTATCATCCCCGAACACAACCGCCGAGTAGCAGAGAGATCTGAGATCGCGGTGCATGCCGTCGACTCTAACGGCATTATCCCGATGTCGAAGTTCGACAAAGAGGAGTACGCCGCCTATACCATCAGGCCAAAGATAAACAAGCTGCTCGAAAGATACCTAAAACCTTTGGCGATGGAGAACATTGACGTACAAAGTCTGGGGTTAGAGGTCGATTGCCCTGAGACGACGGTGACGGCGGGCAATATCGCGTCGCTGGTGGCTGAGTGTGACATAGATCATGCGGTGAAGCCGTCAAAGCACTACCGAGGCGGAACAGACAGAGCCCGTGAACGTTTGGGGAAGTTTGTCAGCGGTATATTGCCCGAATATGACAAGACGCGGAGCAAACCGGACCGGGACGGCTCGTCACGGCTCTCGTCTTACCTGCATTTTGGGTTTATATCTGCTTTAGAGATCGCCCTGGCGGTAAACGATGCTGATGCACCAGAGGAGTCAAAGGAAGCTTATATCGAGGAATTGATCGTCCGGCGTGAGCTGTCGTTCAACTTTACTCGTCATAATCGCCGTTACGATTCTCTGGCTGCTCTGCCACCATGGGCACAAGCGACAATGCGTGAGCATGCCGGTGACGAGCGGCAATTTACGTATTCGCTCGAGCAGTTAGAGAACGCAGAGACGCACGACGACCTCTGGAATGCCGCGCAGCGCGAGATGGTCGTGACCGGTGAGATGCACAACTATGTGCGGATGCTGTGGGGCAAGAACGTCATCGCCTGGTCACCGTCGTATGAGATCGCATTCGAGACACTGGTGCACCTTAACAACAAATACTGTCTGGATGGACGTGATCCCAACTCATACGCCGGCATCCTATGGTGCTTTGGCAAACACGACCGGCCGTGGTTTGAGCGGCCGGTGTTTGGCACTATTCGGTACATGACTAGCGGCAGCACTGGCAAAAAGTTCGATTCAAAAAAGTACATCGAGTGGACTAAAGGCCTCCAGCAGAGCCAGCCTACACTTAGTTAGGCGTTGACCTAATGAAAATATAGTTATAACTTAGGCATATGCCTAAATCTACTGAAAAGATCGATCTTCTCTTCACTTCTTTAGCGGACGCTACTCGCCGGCAGGTTGTGGAGCGGCTGGGCTCCGGGCCGGCGACGGTTAGTGAATTGGCCGAACCGTTCGAGATGGCGCTGCCGTCGTTCGTCCAGCATCTCAGCGTGCTCGAGCGAAGCGGCCTCGTGCAGTCGAGCAAGGAAGGGCGAGTGCGAACGTACTCTATTGTACCGAAGCGTTTAAAGGCTGTGGAGAAATGGATGAAGTCTCAGCGCTCGTCCTGGAAGAAAGCAAAGATCAAATAGTCACCGGCCTCTGAGAGGCCCACCTGCCGCGCCAGTCAAAGACCTCGAGTCCCGAGAATCGTTTTTTGTAGTCATAAAACGAGTTTCCCTCATATGCATAGCCGTGATAGTAAAATCCCTTGCTGGTACTTAAGGCGTACTCGATCTCTTTGAGCATAGTAAAGATGCCGAGGCTGCGGGTCGTGATCTCAGGGTCAAAGATGCCGTAGATACTGGACAGGCTCGCGTCCCCAACATCGAAAAAGCTGGCGGCGAGCAAATTGTCGGCGTCCCTTACCTCGATCTGGAATGCCGGCAGGGGAATGGCGGCCGGTTCTGGGGAGAGAAATTCGTAAATTGTCCCCGGCGTTCCGCTCGTGAACCGCTGTTTGTGTCGCTCGAACAGGTTTTCGACCTCTGGTCTTATGCAGGCCGGGACGACCTTTACATCAAGATCTGCGTTTCGCCTTAGTACACGTCGCTGGCTCTTGGAGAGAGCAAACTCAGATAGCCGTAACCTGAGCGGCATTACGCGGCGGATCTCTCCCTCATAAAAGCCAAGGTTGTAACGAAAGAAGTGCGACCCGAAATGCCGCCATCCACGTTCGAGCAAACGGTCCACCTGCTCCGGGCTGACGCTATCGGCGTAAAACTCTTCGTTTATAAATCTAAGAGCCGAATCGTTCATCGCCTTAATCTAGTGACCGGCGTACCAGTCGTAACCTTCCTCCGCCCAGTAGTCACGGGGCCTATCACTAGTATATTCGATACGGCCAATGCGTTTTATCTGCTTGATACCGTACTTAGTGGCCGAGGCGAGGCGTAACGGGGCCCCGTGGTCCACAGATAAAGGCTGATCGTTGATCTCGTAGGCAAGCAGCGTCTGCGGGTGCAAAATGCTCTGTATGTCCCAGCCGACAAAATACGCCTTGTCAGGAGTCGTCAGTGAAACGTAGGGCAGCAGGTCCTGCGGCCGCGTTCCTATATCAGTGGGCGAGCCGCTTTGTGTTTTCGGCGGATAGGCCGCGACAAAGTCTGAGAACCGCACGCCGGCCCACTTGACTATATAGCTCCAGCCCTCGATGCATTTGAACTGTGTAATTATCTCGGTCCTGGGCAGACGTTTTATGTCGTCGAGGGTAAGCTCGAGATCGTCATCCCGGCCGGCAAGGCCTCCGACCAATAGTTTCCAGCCCGCTGGGTCAAACTCGCCCTCCATGCCGATCTCCCCGTTCAGCCTGTCCTGAGTTATCTCAGACGGGGTAAATTCGCGAGCGAGCTGCGTCGGACGAAAAAACATCTGGCTAACACGCTCGTTGAACTCAAAGCTCCGGCGGTACAGTGCCGCCTTCGTCTCGTCGCTCAGCCACCGCCACCCAAATATGCCGCCGATGGCAGCGAGACCCCCGACAAGAAAACTTCGGCGGGTGCGTTGGCCCATTTGCCTGCGGGCGTCCTGTTCGGATAACGGCGGGCCAAGCTCGCGCTTTTCGCCAAGTATATCGGCCGTACTATGGCCGGACCTTTGTTTCTCGAACCCGCGGGCCTGATCGAGCAAGATCTCGTCCATATCGCTGCTCATAAGGCCACCTCCGGTTCCGCAGTTACGGGTGTCTCCACCGCCGTTTCCACACCGACCAAATCATACCCGTTGACCATCGATCGAAAGTTTGCCCAGCCGGCGAGAACTACCTGGACGACGTGTACGAAAAAGAACAGGACAAACCCAATGGTCAGCCAAAAATGTATCCATCTCGCCCACTCGTACCCACCGAACAACGCCGTCAGCCATGCGACCTGGAGAGGTTTATATATCGCCAGGCCGGTAAGCACTGAGCCCATGCCCATCAATATCACAGCAGTATAGGCGATGCGTTGTGCGTCGTTGTACTTGCCCTGCGGCGGCAGATCTTTGACGATGTGAGCATCGTGCAGCGTTACCAATACTGCCCTTTTAAACGAACCTGGTACGGGCAGCAACGCCCGCCACTCACCCGAGAAAACGAGGTAGAGCACATAAATAATCCCGTTGGCCGCAAAGAGCCACATCCAGAAATGGTGCATTTGCAGGCCCTCGGCCAGGCGGAAGGGAATGCCTAAGGTGTCGTAGAACCATTGCGGAAAGAAATGGAACAGCTCATGGCCCGCGATCCTGATCGAAAAGATCGGGTTTGCCCAATAGATCAGCATCCCGCTCCAGATCATCATCGTCAGCAGCGGGAAATTGATCCAATGCAGCCAACGGATAGCCAAGGGGTGTTTCTTTTCGAGTTGTTTAGCCACTGTGCTCCGTTTTTTCAGCCTATTATATGGTACTCCCGCGAGTGATGGTTATATATCCCATTTCGAGCCATTCACATTCCCGGATGCAGATGAAGCACAACGGCGGTCCCTGATGAGCGCTGTGATACCTTATTGGCAAATGCACCAACAGGCTTTTGCCAACGGAAAGATCTCGGACCTCGCAGAAGTTCAGTTCAGGCTGACGGGTGCGGCTCTGTACGGCAAAGGGGTTTTCACCACGATCGCCATCATGGGCGGAGAACCGTTTCTATGGGACAAGCATTGGCGGCGTCTGTCGCAAAATGCCGCATTGGTGGGCATCGATCTGTCAGAGCACGGTGAGAAGGTGACAAGAGCGAGCCTCGATGCGCTGATCACCGCGAATGGCGTTCGCGACGGGCGGGCACGCGTAACGTTTATGGACGAGTCGCCATCGGCGATCTGGTACATCGGTGCTCAACGCATAACCACGTTGGTCATCGTCACAGCCGATGTTCGCGAAAGATCGGCGGGCATTCGCCTGGGGATCTCGCCATTCTCCATTAATTCACGCTCACCGCTCGCGGGCGTCAAATCCTGCAATTACCTCGAGAACTTGCTGGCTTTTGATGAGGCACGAGAACGCAGCTTTGATGAGGCGTTGCGTCTGAACCAGAGGGGTGAGATCGCTTCCGCTTGTATGGCGAACGTCTTTTGGGTGGTGAACGAAAGGGTTTTTACACCGTCGGTGTCGACGGGCTGTCTGGCCGGGACGACACGCGAATTTCTGTTGGAAATGGTTCCGGTAACGGAGCTGGAAGCTGACATGGCAGCGCTGCACGACGCAGAGGCGATATTCCTGACATCAGCTGGGCTGGGGATCGCGGAGGTTACTGAGTTTAACGGGCGAATACTCGAGCCGCTGCCGGCGGCGATCAGAGGACTCATTGAGGGAAGCGGGTTGTTCGATGGTTGAAAGGGCTCGGCGGGGTTCTGTTGAACGAAAAGGTACGACAGGCTGTTAGCCTGTCGCATCCCAGAACTCAGAAGTTTTTGTGGCCGTCGAGAGAGCGGTGCGTACGGTAAGCAACAGGCTAACAGCCTGTTGTACTGTTAACCGGCTGTTTCGAACAACTGCAGGATCTGTTTGCCCTCGTTAGATCGGGGGTCGATGGTACGAAGGTGCTTTTGCCCCTGCATCTCCCAGATAGCCGTGACGGTACCTTCTTTTTCAACTGCCTGGTACGAAACGTCTTCGTTCGACGGTTCCGGTTCGGGGACTGTTTCTGCCGCAACGTGTTCTTCGGTCGATGCCTCGGCTGCTTGTACTTCTTCTTCTTGCATTTAGATCAATAATTCTCCTGCTTGTGTCAGTGAAACGGAGATTTTGCCACATTTGGCTGATGATGTCGAACAACGGCTAGTGTTTACGATGCAGGTCCAGCTCGTAAAACCAGAGGTCATTATTTGGCTGATCGATCTTTATCTGGTCGGGCACAGCGTCCTTATTGATGGTAAAGGTCACAAATCCACGCTGAAAATTGTACCCGACGGACGGCCGCCAATGTATGCGAAACGTGTCGTAGTGCCAATGCTCCAGGTCCGCGACATAGTCCGGCGTCGGCACCATCCGCATCACCAGTTTGCCGTTTTCCTCGGCGATCGTGACATCACCGTACATATCACTGCTGTAGGTGCCGGCGTATGAGGCGAGCGGCAGTGTTGGCTTTGTATTCAACTTTCGTGCGGCATCTGAAGCGGCATCGTCCTTTGCCGCCTGGGCTTTATTGTCCTTTTCGCGTTGGACGGCGTCGGCGTTCCAGTCGTGCGCGGGTGCACCGACCATAACGTCGAGCATCTTTTTCATCATTATGTAAAAGCTCGGCGATTCGTTATTAGTGAGTATGACAAAGCCTGTGTTCTCCTCAGGCAGAAGCACCGTGTATGACAGCATGCCATCGAGGCCGCCGCTGTGGTCGAGCACCTTTCGGCCGTAGTAATCAGAGATGAACCAGCCCATGCCGTAGGCATAGAAATGCTTTGTAGGGTTGCTGGCTATCGACCTATCGCCGACAGGGATCATGATATTCGGCTGCCACATCTCCCAAGAACGGTCGCTGCTGAATATCTTTTTCCCCTCAAATGTACCGCGTCCGAGCTGCAGGCGTATCCATTTCGAAAGGTCCGCGACCGACGAGTTGAGGCGGACGGCACCGCCGGCGCTTTCATATTGCCCCATCGACAGCGGCCGCAGCGTTCCGCCTGATTCGTTATGCGGAACGGCATAATTGTCCTTAAGGTCGCGGACACTCGTCGTAGTGCGGGTCATGCCGACGGGTGTCAGGATCCGTTCACGGACAAAATCGGCCCACGGCTTGCCCGATGCCTTTTCGACGATCTTGCCGGCGGCGATGAACATTATGTTCTGATACCCGTAGCCGCTTCGAAACCCCCGAACAGGCTTCAAATACCTCGCCCGCCGCAGTATCTCGTCTGTCGAATAATTCGTCTGATACCAAAGCAGGTCACCGCTAAACGTTGCAAGCCCCACTCGGTGCGACACTAGATCCCGGACCGTGAGTTCATTGGTCACCCACGGATCGTACAGCTGGAAATCGGGAAGGTACTTTGAGACCTTGTCGTCCCAACTGAGCTTTTTTTCGTCAACCAATATGGCGAGTGCGCCCGCCGTAAATGCCTTTGAGTTCGACGCTATCTCGAACAGCGTATTCTCATCGACCGGGTCGGGTTTGCCCAGCTCGCGTACGCCGTAGCCTTTGGCAAATACCATCTTGTCGTCTTTTACGACAGCGATCGCCATACCCGGTCCATGCCAGGTATCCATGACGGCCTGAGCGTAAGCATCAATGTCACGGAGCTTTTCGTCCAGGGTTTGTGTCTGGACGTAGAGCGGGATGAAAAAAAGAACAAGAAATAGGACAAAAGATCTCTTCATAAGGGTGTATATACGCACCTTCTGAGCTGTGGGTTTGTTCCCCGGCGGTACTCGGAGGGCACGTTTTAATAATACGTATCATAACATTCGGCGATCGGCAGTTTCTTCCCTATCGCTTCGTAATCGTTTATCCTTGCGCTCAAATGAACCCGCAGATCGCTATCACGCTTCTCCTGCTGCTGGTCGCAATTGTCCTGTTCGCATCGGAAAAACTTCCGGTCGACGTCATAGGAATATTGCTGGTCATGGGTCTCGTCCTGACCCGTGTTCTCAATGTCCAGGATGCTGTTGCGGGTTTTGGCAACGACATCATCATTACCATCGGCGGGTTGTTCATACTGGTCGGCGGTCTCATCAAAACCGGACTGGTTGACCTCATCGGCCGGCGAATGCACGCGATAGCCGGCGATAACAAATTCGTACTAACCGCACTCATAATGTCGGCCGCGGCGCTGGGTGCCGCCCTTCTAAAAAACACTACAACGACCGCCATGTTCCTGCCGGTCGTGATCGGCCTGGCCGCCAAGGCAAAGATACCGCCTTCTAAGCTGCTTATGCCGCTCGCGTTCGGGGCGATACTCGGCGGCAGCTGCACACTCATCGGCACGTCCACGAACCTGGCCGTCAGCGGGGCGATCGTGAGGTACGGACAGCCGCCCTTCTCGATGTTCGAGCTTGCACCGGTGGGCATCATCACCTTTCTTGTGGGCATGGCCTATATGCTGCTGTTTGGCCGGCATCTGCTGCCGAGTAGGGGCGGCGAATCGACATTGACGGACCAGTACCAGATGCGTGAATACATATCGGAGCTGCTGGTGCTCCCCGATTCGCCGCTGGTAGGCAAAACACTTGGCGAGGCCGACCTGACGTCGGACCTCGACCTTAATGTCATCGGCATCGTTCGAAACGGCGAGAAGATAAATGCTCCCAGCCCTAAGGAACGCATACAGCGCCGGGACTCGCTGTTGGTTGAGGGTACGGTGGCAAATATCCTTGCTGTAAAGGAGCAGGCGGGGCTAGAGATCAAGCCTGAGTTCATGTTGAGTGACGGTCAGCTCGAAGAGGGCGAGATAAAGCTGTTTGAGGTCATGATCATGCGGGACTCACGGTTTATCGGCCAAACCCTCAAGGACCTGCGGTTTCGGCAAAACTACGACCTGACCGTCCTCGCTGCTAATCGCCACGGCCGCACTATTGTCAATAAACTCAGCAGCATACCCTTTATATTTGGCGATGTTTTGCTCGTGCAGGGCAAACGAGGCGGCATCGAGCCGCTGGTTGCGGACAGCGAGGTGATGGTCCTCGAAGATGTATCGGACGCCAATTTAAGGTTGGAAAAACGCCGCTGGGCCATAACGGCCTTTTTCGTATTCCTGGGGCTGTCTCTGACAAAGGTGGTAATAGGTTATGAGATACCGCTGGCAATATGCGTGCTCTGCGGCGTTATGCTGCTGCTCGCGACCAAGACGATACGCTACAGCGAGATGTACGACCTTATCGACTTTCGCCTGCTCGTAATGATCGCGTGCATGATGAGTTTTGGCGTCGCGATGGAGAACAGCGGTGCCGATAAATATTTGGCGGCGTTCATCAACGATCACTTTGGTCAGTTTGGCGGAACCGCGGTGCTGGCGGGCTTTTTTCTACTGACGGTGATATTAACGCAGCCGATGTCTAATCAGGCTGCCGCCCTGGTCGTCGTACCTGTCGCGGTCAAGGCCGCCATCGCGCTCGGGCTCAATCCGCGCACGTTTATCGTCGGCGTCACATATGCCGCGTCGTTCTCGTTCATCACCCCGCTCGAACCAGCTTGTGTGCTGGTTTACACGCCCGGCCGGTACAGGTTTACGGATTTTGTAAAAATAGGCAGCGTGCTGACTATCATCGTATTTGTCGTTTCGATCTTACTGGTTCCGGTGTTTTGGCCGCTCTAGCCCTGTTCTGTCGAAAGGTCCCTGATGGTGATCCCGCGTTTTACTATCAGGAGCAGCCCGATCGCTGTCCAAAAGATCATTCGCCCTTTGCGTATGATCGCCAGCGTGACGCCCACGCCGGCTGCGAGAGCGACAGTCTGTCCCACGAACTGGGCGCCCGCCTCGTCAACCCCGATCATGAACGGCACCAGCTTGAACAGGACCGTTATCAGGCGGCTGACCGATTCGAGCAGGAACGCGTCGACCAGGTGTGGTACCTGGCCGCTCAGGCGAAACAGGATGTACCAGACCTCTAATATGCCTACGGAGTGATAGGCCATCTCAAGAAGACAGATGGGCAAAAAACGCCGTGGATAGCGGCGGTAAAAATCATAGATGAGATTTTCGAACAGACGGACGTCGAGCCTGCCATTTTCCAGCCATCGCTTAAAAAACCCGCGGCGATAGAGCCATTCGCAGGTCTCACTGGCAAAGTGCCATTGCCGGAGTACCATTATTATCCCCAGCACCACCAGCACAGCCACTGTGACGATCAGGGTATTGACCATGATGATGAGGCTCTCGTCAATGTCGAATCCCCTCAACAGGACAAAGCCGCCCGCGATCAGGAACGCGCTCGTCGTCAGGCTATAAAAAAGATTTTCGGTAGCAACCGATGAGAGGCCGGCAACCAGCGGAATGCGTTTGCGCACGGCGATCGCCTTCGACGTTCCGCTGACCAGGATGCCGAGCGGTATCGTGCTGCTCATCGCCTCGCCGATCACCACAGCCGGCATCGTGTCGCGCAGTGTCAGGGCGTATGGCTCGTGGACCGACAATTTCCAGGCGAAGGCCCGTGCCCAGATCCTGACCAGGTGAAGTGCGAGTATGACCGCGAAGCCCACGAACCCGAACCTCGCGACGCCGTGGTAGATCTCGCCAAACCCAACGGAATAGATCAGATACCCGAAAACCGCCAGGCCGCCGACCGTTAGCAGGATCCAGACCAGTTTGAGCCGCTTTAATTTTTGTAGAGAGTTTTGCTGCAGTTCAGTTGCCGGATCCACTACTTTGCCTTTGCCTTAGGGCTTGACTAAAATGGTACGTTAGTCGATTTTCATTAACAAACACCGAAGGAAAAACCTATGAGCACTGCTGCCGGAGCCGCCCTTTCAAATAACGGCCTAACCGTTCTGTCCGAAGAAGAAGACCTGTTCCGTTCGTCCGTCCGCGAATTTGCCGAGGGCGAGGTCCGGCCAAAGGTCGAGTCGATGGAGCATGCCGGTAAGCTCGACCCGGACTTGATCAAACAGTGCTTTGAGTTGGGGCTGATGGCGATCGAGTCGCCTGAGGAGTACGGCGGTGCGGGTTCGACCATCTTTAACGCCATCGTCGCTATCGAGGAACTGGCCCGCGTCGACGCATCCGTATCGGTTTTTGTTGACGTTCACAACACGCTGGTCACGAACGCCTTTATGCGTTGGGCGAACGATGAACAGAAAAAGCGTTATCTACCGCAGCTCGCCGAGGGCAAGGTGGGCGCGTACGCTCTGTCTGAGGCAAGTTCGGGCTCAGACGCATTTGCGTTAAAGACACGAGCGGTGGATAAAGGCGACCACTATGAGCTGACCGGACAAAAGCTCTGGATAACGAACGGCAATGAGGCCGAGATCTTTATCCTCTTCGCGACCATAGACCCTGAGGCTGGTTACAAGGGCATTACGGCCTTCATCGTGGAAAAGGGTTTTGAAGGGTTCACGGTCGGTAAAAAGGAAGACAAGCTCGGTATCAGGGCTTCCTCAACCACTGAACTGATACTCGACAACTGTATCGTCCCAAAAGAAAACGTTCTCGGCGAGGTCGGCAAAGGCTATAAGGTCTCGATCGAGACCCTCAACGAGGGCCGTATCGGCATCGGTGCTCAAATGCTCGGAATCGCACAGGGCGCGTACGAGGCCGCTCTCAGATACACGGGCGAACGCGAGCAGTTCGGCCAGTCACTCAATAACTTTCAGGGCGTCCAGTTCCAACTCGCCGAGATGGCGGTCGAGATCGAGGCAACACGCCTGCTCGTTTACAACGCCGCACGTCTAAAGGACTCTGGTAAGCCGTTCGTCAAAGAGGCCGCCATCGCAAAGCTTTTTTCATCACGCTGTGCCGAGGCCGTATCCTCAAAAGCCATCGAGCTCTACGGCGGTTATGGCTATGTCAAAGATTACCCGGTCGAAAAGTACTGGCGTGACTCTAAGATCGGCTCCATCTACGAAGGCACGTCGAACATGCAGCTGCAGACGATCGCCAAACTGGTCATGAGCGGAAAGTGATATGACCGCGGAAGAGATTCGCACCTACCTAACTGAGCTTAACGAGGAACTTCGCCTGATGGATATCAAGGGCGAAGTTTCGCTTTATCGGGGTGCGGTGATGTGTCTGGTCTATGACGCTCGTCCTGCTACTAAAGATGTCGACGCCATATTCAAGCCCACTTCGGAGATACGTCAGGCGATTGCCGCGATAACGGCTAGACATGATTTGGATGAGAATTGGTTCAATGACGCGGTCAAGGGGTACTGGGTTGAGCATAACCAGCAGGTACTGTTCGACCTGCCCAATTTGACAGTCTTTGTGCCGGAACCGGATTATCTGCTTGCAATGAAAGCCATCGCCGCCAGGGACATTTCATACGATCGCGAAGATGTAAAAACTCTCATCCGGCACCTCGGTTTAACGAAACCTGAGGAAGTATTCGCTATTATCGAAAAATACTATTCTGAAAAGCAGCTTAGGCCGGCCACTCAGTATTTTCTCGAAGAGATCTTTCAAAAATGATAACGGCTGCTCAAACAAAACAAGAGATGGAACGAGAGCCTGATTGGTGGAAGATCCCTCTATTGAACTTTGTAGATGATTTTCGTTATCACAAGGACCCAGCCGCTATTGCCGAGCCCTTCGAGCTTGGCGATGAACGCAAGGACGCCGTTCTGGCCAGCGTTATTGAGACACTTTGCGACGAACTTGGTCTTGCGATACCCGAATGGCTGTCAAAAGTCCCGGCATGTAAAGACCCGTATTTTATGTCCGGTGTCGAAAGTCTTAAGGCTATTAGTCTCGTCGAGACACCAGTGCGTTTCCGTATACGAAAGGTCTTTGTGCTGAAAAATGCTTTAAATCGTGCCTGATCAAATAATCATCCGCCAAGCCACAACTGACGACGCCAAGCTGTTGGCTGACCTGTCGTACACAACCTTCTGGGACGCGTTCGCGCATCACCCTAAGAACGCTCCGGACGACCTCACGCATTATATGCGGCAGGCGTTCAACGTGGACCAGATAGCGGCTGAGCTGGCCGACCCTGCATCGATCTTTCTGATCGCATCTATCGACGACAAGCCCGCCGGTTACGCAAAGCTCATCAATGACAGCATCGAGGAAGGCGTCACGGCCGAAAACCCGGTCGAGCTGTCGAGGCTCTATTCGCATCAGGAATATCTCGGCCGCGGCGTCGGGCAAAATCTGATGGATGCTTGTCTCGAACGCAGCCGCCGCGATGGCCGCGACGTGATGTGGCTCGGCGTCTGGGAATTCAATCCGCGGGCACAGCGGTTCTATGAAAAGAACGGGTTCCAGGTCGTCGGCAGGCACACATTCCAGCTAGGTGCGGACCCTCAGATTGACCTGTTAATGCAGAGAGATCTATAACACCACCGCCCTTCACCTCAGCAGCACCTAACATTAACAACTGCTTCAGTTAAGAGACATCCTGGCCTTCGGGAAAATCATTTTCCCAGAAGAACAAGCCTTTTCTCGTCGCGAAAAAGCCTGTCCGATCGGTAAAGAGCCTCTCCCGTCGATAAAGCGATCGAACCGTCGATTCACGTGCTTTCCTTTCGGGAAACGGGCCTTTTCGTCGGTAAACGTTTATACCGGCAGAAAAAATGGTTGTACCGTCAATACGAACTGTGAATTCCAGGAAAATGCCTTTACCGGCAGTACAGCGACTTTACTGTCGCGAGTCAGTGGGTACCGAGACTTTAAACGCCGTAGTGTCGGCGATTCGTTTACAGCGGTGCGGATGCAAACGCAAAGATTGAACTCGGTGCAGAAATGGGTTATCGTTGCATTTGTGCGACAGATAACTAACCCACCAAATCCCTATAATAAATACTCTGCAGAATACGTAGGCGAGCCTCCGCCGACAAAGCTCGAGGTCTTCGAAGAGACTGCCACCAAAAAGGTGATCACAAAGGCGTTCGCCTCCGACTGGGAAGGCGGTTGGCGTTACACCGTCAACTGTTATCGCGGCTGCGTACACGGCTGCACCTATTGCTTTGCACGGCAATATCACGAATATCTCGGCTACGGGGCAGGGACCGATTTTGAGACCAAGATCGTAGTCAAGCCAAACGCACCCGCATTACTCCGCGCGGAACTCAAGAAAACCCGCGATAAAATGCCGCATCTTGATTTCTCGTTCGCCACCGACCCGTACCTGCCGCTCGAGGCGAGTTACGAGTTGACGCGAAAGTGCCTCGAGGTCTGTGTCGAGTTTGGCGTGCCGGTCGGTGTCATCACAAAATCACCGCTCGTTACGCGTGACATCGACCTCCTCAAACAGCTAGGCCGGATCACGGTTTTCTTTTCACTGCCGTTCCTTACAAAGGAAAAGTCGAATCCATTTGAACCCTACACGCCCGTGCCCGATGCCCGCTTTAGGGCGATGGAACAGATCGCTGACGCAGGCATCGAGGTCGGGATAGCGATAGCTCCCGTCATACCCGGCTACAACGAGTCCGACATACCCGGGTTGCTTGAACGGGCAAAAGCGGCCGGTGCGACCCGGGCTTTTATGTCTATGCTCCATCTCGACACTGATTCGATAGAAGAATATTTTGTGCAAAAGATGAATGAGCGGCTCTCAGAGACGGCGGCAAAGAAGGTCATAAATACGATGAAACGCGAGCGTGGGGGCTCGCTCCGTCACCGCACATACAAGGAACGCGGCGTCGGCAAGACCGAGCAGTGGGCGCTGACAACTCGTCTGTTCGATTTTCACGCCCACCGGCTTAATTTTCGCCAGCACGAGCCCGCTCAGGTCACGGACGAGCCGCAGACGCCCGCACAGGGGCAATTGTTCTAATTAGTCGCAGGTTCGTGTTAAGTTTTAACTATGCAGGATCGGATACAGGTCTTTCGTCAAATGCTCGCCTCTGACCCAGGTAACTCAATGGTGATGTTCGGCCTCGCCAAAGAATATGAAAAGCTGGGACAGCATAGCGACGTCATCGAGCTGCTCGAAAATTACCTAACCCAGGCCGACGACGAGGGAAATGCGTACGGCGTGCTCGCGAATGCCTATTTGCAGAACGGAGAACGCGAAAGGGCGGTCCAGACCTACAAGCGGGGCATCGAGGCTGCTATGGCGCATGGCCATCCGTCGATGGCCAACGAATACCGCATGACGCTCGACCTCGATCTGGCCGAATAACTACGGCTGGGCGGCCGGGCTGCAATCTCTGACAATGGCTTTTCGGATCCGCACCGGCTTGACCGGCTCCTCGCCTTTGACGGGTGCTTTGTTGATCGTATCTACCACATCCATTCCTTTGGTTACTCTTCCGAACGCCGCAAACTTGCCATCCAGATAGGACGCCGCCGCCACGAGGATAAAGAAGTGCGTCGTGGCCGTGTCGGGCTCATCGCTCCGTGCCATCGAGACGATGCCGCGTTCGTGAAGTATCTTATTTGGTTCGTCCGGTATGAAGTGCCTGATACGCTTACCGAGTTCTGCCGAAATGCCCCCTTCGCGAGTGCCCACATTCCCGCCCTGTATCACAAATCCGGGAACGACCCGGCTAAACGTCGTGGTGTCATAGGCACCAATTGATGAAAGGTCTAGGAAATTACGGACAGTCTCAGGAGCACTCTCAGGAAAAAGTTCTATGTCGATCGCCCCTGCCTCAGTGTCGAGCGTAACGCACTTTGTCGCCATGGTCTTAACATCGGCTTTAAGGAACGGCTCGACGAATGCCGCCGCGGTGGGAGCGGGACGCGGATTAGCCTTTGGCGGTTCAGGTTTTTCGCCCGTCGGCGAAGGCGTAGGTTTTTGGCCGAAACTAATCAACCCGGAAAGGAGCAGCAGAGAAAAGATCGCAAAAGCTCGACGAACATCCATATGTGTATTCTGAGAAAACACGGCCCGAGTGTAAAGTGAATTTATCGCGCCTTTCGCCGCATCGATCATTATGAAAATACGTTCCGCTCTGATTTTGCTTCTCCTGCTAACCGTCTCTGCATCCGCTCAGCGTTCCCTAGGAAAACGCCCGACTCCGACCGGCGGACCGCTGATGTTCGAACAGGCCGCATTCGATGTGCAAAGTTATGACATCACTGTCGCCGTAGACCCGCGGGCACAGTCCATCACCGGGACGACCATTATGACCGCCAAGACGGTTATCCCGACAAATGTGATCGTGCTCGACCTCGACACGCCATACACGATCAGCAAAATTACAGAGGGCGGACGCGATGTTAAGTATGAGCGGCGCGAGGGACAGATCTGGATCTGGTTCCCGATGACCAAACAGGACGGGGACGAGATCAAGACGAGCATAACCTACTCAGGCACGCCGCGGATCGCTCCAAACCCGCCATGGGTCGGCGGCTTTATGTGGAAAAAGACTGGGGACGGCTCCGACTGGATATCGGTGGCGCTGCAGAACGACGGTGCCGACCTGCTCTTTCCGTGCAAAGACCATCCGTCGGACAAACCCGCGACGTCAGCCATGCACATCACTGTACCTGATCCGCTGGTCGCAACCGGCCCTGGCAAGCTCGAGGGCGTCAAAAAGAATCCCAACGGGACATCCACGTACAATTGGCGGATGACAAACCCGATCTCAAACTATTCGCTGGTTTTTAACGCCGCACCTTACAAAACCGTTACGGATAGTTACAGATCCGTTGCAGGGACGGTCCTGCCGATCATCTTCTACGTGTTGCCTGAGGACTTTGCCAAGGCACCTGCTCTCATAGCTGAGCAGAAAAAGTACCTGGCATTCTACGAAAAGTATCTCGGGCCATATCCGTTCCGCACCCAAAAAGTCGGCATAGTAGAGACGCCGCATCTCGGCATGGAGCACTCGACAAACATTGCTTATGGCAACCAGTTCAAATTTGCGCCGGATGGCACGGATTGGCTGCTGTTGCATGAGTTTGGCCATGAGTGGTGGGCAAACCTCGTTACCGCGTCCGACTGGCGCGATTTCTGGATCCATGAGGGATTTCAGTCGTATATGGATACCCTTTATCAGGAGCATCTTCACGGCAAACAGGCTTACCTCGACGCCATGAAAAAACGTGTTAAGGGAATCAGGAACAAACAGCCCATCGCTCCTCGCGAACCTAAGATCTCGTACCAGGTCTATATGGCCGAGCCGGATTATTTGGATTCGGACGGTGATATCTATGGCAAAGGTGCACTTGTGCTGCATGCTCTGCGGTACCTGATCGGTGACGACGCTTTCTTTCGTTCATTACATCGAATGGCGTACCCGACAAAGGAGATGGAAAAACTCACCGACGGCCGGCAGGAACGCCTCGTAAACACCGATGATTTCCTCACCATCGTCAACGAGGAATCAAAGATGGACCTTGGCTGGTTCTTCGAGCTGTATCTGCGGCAGCCAAAACTGCCAAAGCTCGTTACCTCGACATCGGGCGGCACGATGAACCTGCGTTGGGAGACTCCGAACGACCTGCCGTTCCCAATGCCCATCAATGTGGTCATCAACGGTAAACCGCAACGTGTCGAGATGCCCGGCGGCAAGGGAAGCGTGCAATTTACCGGCGCGGACCCTGTCATCGATCCCGACGGCTGGGTGCTCAAGGCACAGTAACAAGCGCGCGAGTTTAGGCGGCCTTGGCTGGGCAAATTGCCCGCCTCGGCCGCTTTTGTTATTTTAAAGAGTTACCTGTCAGTAGAATTTTGACGAGTAGAGAGCGATCAAATGGCGACTGCAACCGAGAATAAAGAAGCGACAGTGCCGGCATCGGCCGAAACAATAAACGCGGAAAAAGTGGTGTCTGAAAAGGCCCGCACGACCGAGGCTGATGGCTATAATCAGGACACAAAGGTCCAAAAGACGGTAAAAGCCGAGGAATCTAACGGGATCAAAGCGTCTAAAACCCCTGTCGCCGACCACAAGGGGCTGGACCGCGATACCCTTATCGGACTTTACCGGACAATGTATATGTCCCGCCGCATCGACGATAAGGAGATCCAGCTAAAGGGACAGAACAAGATATTTTTTCAGATCTCAGGTGCAGGGCACGAGGCCATTTTGGCCGCCGCAGCCCTGACGATGAAGCCTGCCTATGATTGGTTCTTTCCGTATTATCGTGACCGTGCCCTGATGCTGGGCCTCGGTATGACAGCCCAGGAAATGCTTTACTCGGCCGTCGGTGCCGAGGTCGACCCCAACTCGCATGGACGCCAAATGCCTTCGCACTGGGGCAGCGTAAGACTGAACGTCCCCTCTCAATCATCCTGCACAGGTACGCAGGCACTCCACTCGGTTGGCGCCGCCGAGGCGAGCTTTAGGGCGAGCATGGTCGAGGGGCTGCGCGACAAAATTGTGGGATTCAAAGGTGATGAGGTTGTGTATATGTCGGTAGGCGACGGCACGACCAGCGAGGGCGAATATTGGGAAGCTCTCAATACGGCCTGCAATCTAAAACTGCCGGTCATCTTCTGCGTCGAAGACAATGGCTATGCGATCTCGGTCCCCGTCGAGGTAGGAACGGCCGGCGGAGATGTCTCGAAGCTCGTCGCCGGTTTTCCGGACCTCTATATCCAAAACTGCGACGGGACGGATGTGCTCGAGAGCTACGAGACGTTCAAACGTGCGGTCGAGTATTGCCGTGAACGAAAGGGCCCGGCTTTTGTCCGTGCAAAGGTCATTCGCCCTTATTCGCACTCATTATCTGACGACGAAAAGCTCTACCGCCCCGAGGAGGAACGTCAGGCGGACGCAGAGACCGATCCGATCAAACGGTTCGGCGAGTATCTGATGTCCAATAGCGTAGCGTCGTCCGAAGAGTTGGAAGCTCTGCGTAAAGAGGTCGACGACGAAGTCAACCGTGCGGCCGATGTAGCGATCGACACGCCGCAGCCGGCGCCTGAGACCGCACTCCGCAATGTGTTTTCACCGGATGTAGACCCTACTGACCGACAGCTTTTCGATACAGAGGACGGTGCCGAACTTTCGGGTAACGCCGGAACGATGGTCGACCTGATCAACCGCTGCATGCACGAGGAAATGGCCCGCGATGAGCGGATCGTCGTCTTTGGTGAGGACGTGGCCGACTGTTCCCGTGAAGAGTATCTGGAGCGGGTCAAAGGTAAAGGCGGTGTGTTCAAAGTCACCGCCAACCTGCAGCGTGAGTTTGGCTCCGCGCGTGTATTCAACTCACCCCTTGCTGAGGCAAACATCGTAGGACGAGCTGTCGGAATGGCCATCCGCGGATTGAAGCCCGTTGTTGAGATCCAGTTCTTCGATTACATTTTCCCCGCATTTCACCAGATCAGGAACGAGGTTGCCGTGACCCGCTGGCGGTCTGATGGCGATACTAAATGCCCGATGGTGATGCGTGTGCCGGTCGGCGGATATCTTAAGGGCGGTGCCGTTTATCACTCGCAGTCGGGAACGACGTTGTTCTCACACACGCCGGGACTCATGATCGCTTACCCATCGACTGCCCTGGACGCTAACGGGCTTCTGCGAACCGCCATCCGGTGCGACGACCCGGTCCTGTTCCTTGAGCATAAGCACCTTTATCGTCAGGTCTATAACAAATCACAATATCCATCGGCAGATTTTCTGATCCCATTTGGTAAGGCCAAGAAGGTGCGAGAGGGGTCGCATGTATCGATCATCACCTTTGGTGCACTGGTCGAGAGATCGAATCAGGCTGCCAAACGGCTGGAACAGCAGGGGATCACGGTCGAGATCATTGATCTGCGAACGCTTGTGCCCTATGACTGGGATGCAATAGTGGAGACCGTCAAGAAGACATCACGCGTTATTGTCGCTCATGAGGACCCTGTCTCTTACGGCTACGGAGCAGAGATCGCCGCACGGATCTCGGACGAGCTTTTCGAATACCTTGACGCTCCCGTTCGCCGGGTGGGTGCGACCGACACTTTCGTCGGTTATGCTCCGCAGTTAGAAGATTTTATCCTGCCGCAGTCCGATGACGTCGAAAAGGCCGTGCAGGAGTTGATGAAGTATTAGAACAAGCTTGTCAGCTTGTAAACACCGGTCGCGAGGCGTTCCGCAAACCGTTCGGCCACAAGTTGGTGATTTGCCCGCCCACTTTCCCAGCGGTATAGCCCGAAGGTTCTTGACATGTCTCCGAGCAGGGTCATCCCGCACAGTTCCAGGTAACTCCTTGCCAACATTAGGACCGCCTCGTCCCGCGACATTTTGACCGCCATCTCCTCGGGAAAGCGGGCTTCCGACAGGGTCCAGATGTACGTGAACTTCGGCAAGTAGAGTACCTCTTGCGGCACTACCTTCATCCGCCGCTGCAGTTCGTCGAGAGCTTTTGTCAGGTCTTTCTTATCCTTGAACCCGCATGCGTCGCGCAGGTCAGAGGTCGCCATTTCCCACTCCTTTCGCAGCACCTTTAGAACTTTTCGGGCATTGTCTGACAGTCCGTCGACCTCAGCCTTTCGAGAGAAGCCCCAGATCGCATTGAATGCCGGAACCAGCCGCCGCGATACGAACCAGGATTTGCCTTTCAGCAGTTTTGCATAATAGACATTGCCGCGTTCGATGGTCTCATCTTTGAGCACCCAAGCCCGGCTGGCTTCGTGATCTTTTTGTACATTACGTGGCAGATGGGCGTCGCGTCGGCCGCAGACCGCAACGTAGACAGACGGCAGAGGTGTGCGTACATCGGTCAATCCCAGACAAAAGCCGAGGTCATCGACGAGGCTCTCGACCTCCTCGACCGTATCGATCTTTAGAGCATCCTCGCGATGCCATTTACGGTCTCGATATTGTTCAATCTCCTCTGGCAGTTCGGGCATACGACTGAGAATAGACGATGAAAAAAGGCCGGGCAAGATGCCCGGCCGTTACGTCCTATGTACTGAGAGATCAGTGGTCCTGACGATCCGATCGTATCGGCGAAGACGCTCTTACAGTAAACAATGTACCCGGAAACAACTGTATGTCAGCACTGCCCTGCACGGCAACCGAACCTGCGCCGCCGCCAGCACCGATGATCGCACCGATCGCAGCACCTTTGCCGCCGCCCACAATTGCGCCGATCACCGCGCCGATGCCGCCGCCGACCGCACCGCGTTTGGCAGTCTCTCTGGTCTGGCTGTCACTTCGGGCCGTGCTCTCGTTGTCGACCGTGACGTTCTTACCGTTCTGGTCGATTATCGACTGCAGGTATCCCGCGAAATCATAACTCTCGCCGGTCCTCAGTGTGATCCTTTCAAAATTGAAAGTTACGTTGGCCTGGCCGGTGACCTTGCCTGAGCGGCCGACGCCGGACATATAGCCCTCGATAACCGCTCCGCGATAGTCCATCGGGGACTGCACGGTAAGGCGGAAACGGTCGTTGTTCTGCGACACCTTTGTATTTACGGTACTTTCGAGGCGGCCGGTGATAATAGTTCCGTCCGGGATAACAAAATTGCCAGAGCGAGGTGGTGCGGTTCGGGGCGAGCCGTTGTTGACCGGCGGCACCGTCCGGTTGCCGCCCTGGTCGTTGTCTGAGTAGCCGCCGCGCGGGTCGTCATCGTTAGCAGGGATGCCCGCGGACGCAACCACGCCCCCGGAAGTTATGCCAAGACGCGCAACTGAGTCCGATTTGTTATAGAAACTCTCGGCAAAGACCGTCTGGTTCAGGTAATCGGTAGTGATGCGCCTCGATACTTTCATCCCGCGGCCGTCGCTGACGGAGGTGAATTTGATCGTATAATCGGTTTCGCCGCCGAGGCTCGATACGGTTAAAGTGTCTCCGCTGAGCGTTGCTCTCACTCTCAGTGACTGGCCGTTCGAGTTCTCCGTCTTGTCGCGGCCGTCGGCCGTGAATGATATTGGCGAAGAGTTAGAGGTCGCCAGCGTTATCTGATCACCGCGAATATCGATCGCGATCTGGGGCGGCGCCTGCAGCTTATCTCTCAGGTCCTGCTGCTGCTCGCTGCCGAGTCCTGAGTCTGTGACGATGTCCTCGATACTCTCGCTCTTAGCCACGTCCAGGTCATACGTGCCCGAGAGGCCGACGTTCAAAACCGCCTTATTACGAGGCGGGTCTTGCTGGTCAATGGGGTAACCAGGCTCAACCTCCGAGGAGGACCAATTTGCGGTGATGCCATAATTTGACGCTAACCGGTCGATCTGCGACCTGGCAGCGGCCCACTGGTCCTCGACGCGCCGGTTCTGCGGGTTGGTCTGCAGAAATCCATCGATCTGTTTTGCCGCATTAATGATCGCGTTCACGTCATCACGGTTCTCCCGCTTGCGGTCAAAGTTGTCCTGAAAAGCCTTAGCGCTGTCCTGCAGATGCCTGACGTCGTCGGTGATCTGATCGAGCTGATCGGCGTCGGCAGAATTGTTCTGCATCTGGAAGCGGACCTCTGCGTCAAAATCATCGAGCTTTGAGTTCAGACTGCGGACCGCATCCCGGATATCACGGTCATTGCGGCGCTGAGCTTCGGCCCCGCCAGCGATCGCGAATACCAGCGACACTGCCATTAATGAGTGCATAAATATATGAGCTGCCTTGTTCATCATCACCTCTCGATATTACGCCAAAATGTGGCGCAAACCCGCCAGCGTCTAAGAAGCATTTTTTGTGCCAATGGTTGTGCATTCCTGACTCAGCCGGCCAGGACCTATGGTAAAATCCCGGCTTAGCATCTTCTGCTACCCTATGGCAAACAACAGTTATAAAGGATCCGTCGTATACGCCGGCGATGAATTTTTCATCGGCACCACCCCTAGCGGCCACGCACAAGTTATTGATATAAAAGGTGATAGGCACTCGGCACCCACACCGATAGAGATGCTGCTCGTATCGGTCGCCGGCTGTACGGCCGCGGACGTGATCTCCATTTTGAAGAAAAAGCGGCAGGATGTGACCGACTACCGCGTCGAGATCGAAGGCGTACGCAAGGACGACCACCCAAAAGCTTTCCTTAAGTTCCACGTCCACCATATAGTGCATGGACGTGGCGTTTCGGAAAAGGCCGTGGCTGACGCGGTACTACTGTCGGACGAAAAGTACTGCTCGGTTGCTGCAACGGTGCGTCCCACAGCCGAGATAACTACCAGTTTTGAGATAGTAGAGATCGACGAGCCTACAGAGGTGTGAAATGAAGATAAGAGCCCTGATCGTAACCATCGTAATAGCCATCTGTGCAGCCGCGGCCGGAGCCCAGGATATAGATCCCGCAGTGCGGGCGACAGCATGGCGTGAATTCAATAAGAACGGATTTGAAAAGATCAACTTTGCGAAGGTTCGCCTGACCCAATCGCGGGTGGCAAAGCTTAAAGCAGATGGCGACGTCGATCAGATCGCGTTGCTGCGCGGTGTTGTGTTTGGCAAACGCGGACGGGTTTTTAAGGAACGGTCCATACAGGACTATCTCGATAAGCAGGCGTGGTACAAACCGAATAAAAGTTTTTCCAATTCCCTCCTGACGCCGGCCGAGCGTGCCAACCTCGACCTGATCCGCCTCGCCGAGGCCAAGAGCCACCCCGTCATCGAACCGGGTGACATGCGCATCTGGAAGGCAAAGCTCATAACCGACGACAACCTGCGTGATTACACCGGTGCGGAGCTGACGATACTCGTGGCCGAGATCGAGGCCATTCACGGTAAACCGTTTACCGAGGAGTGGCTGCAAAAATATTTTGACGAACGCTACTGGTACAAAAAAGATGTGGCTTACGATCCGGTGGTCCTTACGGAGATCGAGCGAAAGAACATCGAACGCCTGCTCGCCGAAAAAGATAAGGGCCGCCACACGGCGATCTCCATCGGAGATATGGACAACTTTCAAAATGTCCTGCTGACTGAGGATAAGCTAGAGGGGTTGAGCCTGCTCGAGCTGCGGCTACTGCGTGAGGAGTTTTATGCTCGGCACGGTAAGAAATTTGACGCACCGGGCATACGTGATTACTTTAACTGGCGTGACTGGTACAAGCCCGTCAAGAATCAAAAAGCGATCAAGCTCAACGCCATCGAGCAGCAGAACGTCGATCTGCTCGCCGCTAAAGAGGAAAAAGTGCGGGAGTGGCTGTCCAACGCGGTCATCACCAATGAGACCATCGGCGACCTGTTTGCCGAGGACCTGCGGCTGCTGCGAAATGAGATCTACGCCCGTCATGGACGTGTCTTTAAGGACGCCGACCTGCAAAAGTATTTTGATACGCAGGCCTGGTACAAACCGAATCCTGAGTTCAAGGACGATCAGTTGAGCGAGACCGAGGTCAAGAACCTCGCCGTAATAAGAGAAGCGGAGGAATCGGCTACCAGCAAATTTGCTGAAGCCGAAGGCTGATAAAGCCGGCCCCAACCCGTTCCCGCGTGCCGGGAACATTTACAAAACAACTTAAACAAAGGCGTGAGCAAAACCTTCCGATAACCGGAGAGGTTGCTCGCGCCTTGTGTTTTGAAGCACAGTTATAGACATGAGATCAGTTGCCCTTATAGTCCTACTCGTTTTACTTGCGTGCGTTGCGGCACTCTCGCAGGTGCCCATCAGCACGGGTGTGCAGATCCTAAAGGCCGAGGACGCCAGGCGATATGACTCTGTGCTCGAGGAAATGATGAGATCGCCCAATGCCGCGGTGCGAGAGCGAGCGGCGCTGGCGGCGGGGCGTATCGGAGACGAAAAGTCAGTGCCCGCGCTGGCAGCACTGTTGAAGGCTGATGTTTCCGCCAATGTACGGGCGATGGCGGCATTCGGGTTAGGAGAGACCGAGTCAAAGCTGGCCGTTGACCCCGTAAGGGATGCTCTGGGAACTGAACGTGCTCCGTCGGTCCGGGCGAGACTCGTCGAGGCTGCCGGCAAGATAGCCGCGGCAAACGCGGCGGACGCGGGAGCGCCCCAGCTTGCTGCTGCTATCGTCGATGTCCTGCAGGCTGAGTTCGGCAAAGGCAGCGGCCGTGATCGTGACACCGTTCTGTTAGGCATAACCGCCGTGCTCAGAACCAAGGCAAAGGATGGAGATGTCATTGTCGCCAGGTTCCTCAGCGATGCCGACGCCCGTATAAGGGCGGATGCGGGCAACACTCTCACCCGGTTAAAGGCGACGAATGCGAATGAGACGCTGCGGCACATGCTTGCTTCAGATACTGACCCAGTGGCTCGGGCAAATGCCGCACGGGCTCTGGGGGCCGCCGGTGACAAGGGCGCTGTCGATCTGTTGATAAGGGCCGCGACGAGTGACGCTGACTCTCGAGTGCGTGTCTCAGCGATCCGTGCTCTCGCTTCATTGGGTGACGCAAAGGCGGCGGACGCTCTGCTGGACCGCGGCAAGGTGCTGATGGGGAACTTTGCCGCTGCAAAGACACAGAACAAATACCTAAAGAATGAAGCTCTCGAGGTAGCCTCGGCACTCGGCCGCCTGCTCGCGAATTCTGGTAATAAGGGCGCCCTCGCGTACCTCAGAGAACTTTTCAACTGGGGCAGATATCGCGACCCTGAAACGGCGATCGCGTGGGCGCAGATAGACCCTAAAAATTTTCTCGATCAGGGTGGGCTCAGAGTGCCCGATCCGCATGCCACCGTTTTTGACTGGCAGGCGGACAGTGCCTATGCCCAGGCCCTGGCCGAGTTGGCCAAGTCCAAGGACAGGGAAATAGTAAATGCCGGCTCGCGGCGTGCTGCTAGTGATCTCGAGGCTGAAAAGGACCCGTTGAACTTCGATCACCGTGCCGCTCCGGAAAAGATCCGTGCCCTGGCGGCGTTCAAGCCCGGCGATATCTCGAGCATTCTTCGCGCACAGCTTAAGCAGGACGATGTGATCACCAGGGCAACAGCGGCGGAGCTGCTGGCTGAACAGCCGATATCGAGCGAGAACATGGAAGCTCTGAAGTCTGCGTTCTCCACCGCGTATGTAAAGGACAAAGATTACGATGACGCGCAGTTGGCGATCATGGACGCCCTGTTCAAGTTGGACAAAAAACAGGCATCCGGGTCGCTGCTCGTTGCCGTGAACGCCCCTGACTATCTCGTGCGCAAAAAAGCCTTCGATCTGCTCTCAGACAAAGACCTGCAAAAGGAGATGCAAGGTATCCCGACATCGCTCGAGATCGCCCGCGCAAAACATAAGGATCAAGTGCTGCCCTACACATCGGCGTTCGGCACAAAGCTCGGCCAGGTATTGAATACCGATGCCGACTATCGACGGGCCCTTTCACGAAAGAATGGGACGGTGAAGGCGGTGCTGAATACCGAGGTCGGCACATTCACCATCGACCTGCTGCCTGAGGATGCGCCGTTGACGGTGGATAATTTTGTAAAGCTTGCGCGGTCGGGTTACTTCAATGGTGTCTATGTCCATCGTGTTGTGCCAAACTTCGTAATGCAGGACGGCGACCCGCGGGGTGACGGCAACGGCGGGCCCGGCTGGTCTATACGCTGCGAGATCAATATGGTGCCGTACGATCGCGGCGCGGTGGGCATGGCACTGTCCGGCAAAGACACCGGCGGTTCGCAGTGGTTCGTCACGCATTCGCCACAGCCGCATCTCGACGGCGGCTACACAGTGTTCGGCCATGTGAACGAAACCGATATGAAGGTCGTAGATAACATCAGCCGCGGGACCCGTATCCTGGGTGTAAGGATCGAAGAAATTGCCTCGCGAAAGAACGCTAAAAAACGCAAAAAGTGAAGGACTCCTAATTTAGCGTTTTTTCGCGTGTTTTGCGGGGAACTCTTATGGACCGTTTAGAACAAAGAAAGCAGGTTGAGGTCGAGAAGAGTCTCGACGATCTGTCCCGTTACCTGGACGGACTGTTTCGCGTGCCGGGGACGGATTGGCGGTTCGGGCTGGATGCGCTTATCGGTTTGGTGCCGAATGTGGGCGATACGCTGACCTCGTTCGCGTCGTTCTACATTTTATTGGCAGGTGTCAGGTACGGCGTGCCTAAGATCACGCTGCTGCGGATGGCGTTCAATATCGCTGTGGACTATATTGTCGGGTCGATACCTTTTCTAGGCGATGCTTTTGATTTTGTCTGGAAGGCGAACCAGCAGAATATGAACCTGATCCGCACCCGGGCGTCGGGGCACGGCAAAGGCAAAACCAGCGACTATTTGTTCGTGTTTGGCCTGATCTTTTTGCTGGTGGCGATATTGGTGGGGTCGATCGTCGCGAGCGGACTGATCCTGTGGTGGGTACTGACCAGCCGCTCTCTGTTATAGCTTTTAAAAAGAAAAAGCCACAGATGGGCACATTTATCGGTGCAGATCTGTGGCTAAAAAACTCTTACGCTGCGGCCGCGGCCGTTGCGAACATCTTTTCCAGGGCACCGGTGAGGATGCCTATGCCGTATTCGCCGGCGGCACGGGTCTTTAGTTTGCCCTCCGCGTCAAAGAGGTAATAGACAGGCACCCAGCCCTGCTCGTTCTGAAAGGCGTCACGCAGCTTATGCAGGTTATCGACGGCCGTCGGCTCGTCGATATTGTTCCGGTGCATCGCTTCGTTGACCATATCCATATCGGTGTCCGCCTCGTAACGCGGCATGTGGACCGAGATAACCTCGAGGCCCTGCGGAGCGTACTTTGCCTTTAGCTCGGCTAGGGCCGGCATCTTTTCCTTACAGATACCGCACGAGACCGCCCAAAAATGGACAAGTGTGGGTTTGCCCTTGCTGTGTTCAAATGTGTCGTCCTGCGACCCGTTCAACCAGGCCGTGGCCCCGTCGAGAGCGGGCATAGGATCTCCAATTCTCATTGGCATGTTTCTGTTCTCCTAGTGCGTATGGCGGAATGCGGCTCCTCATATTCCGCATTCCGCACTCCGCATTTCGCAATTTAAACTTTCAAGTTTTCCTGACCCGGCTTCCAGTCGGCTGAGCAGAGGCCGCCGGTCTGCAGGCCCTGCAGCACGCGAAGCGTCTCGTCGACCGAGCGTCCGATGTTCAGATCGTGAACGACCGAATACTGCAGTACGCCCTCAGGATTGATAATGAACAGCCCGCGAAGCGCGATGTTGGCTTCCTCGACCAGGATGTTGTACTGACGGGCCAGTTTGCCGCCTACGTCGGACGCGATCGGGTACTTAACGCCCTCGATACCATTCTTATCCAGCGGTGTTTTCAACCACGCACGGTGCGAGTGGACCGAATCTGTCGAGACGCCCAAAACCTCGGCGCCGACGCCATTCAGTTCGTCGAGCCGGTCCGAAAATGCGATCAACTCCGTCGGGCAGACGAACGTAAAATCGAGCGGGTAGAACATCAGGACCAACCATTTGCCCTTATAGTCCGAGAGCTTGACGTTCTCGGCCAGGGTGTCGATGTTCTTGGTCGATGGCATGTTAAAATCCGGTGCTGGCTGGCCGACCTTTGCGATCGTCGGCGTTTCCTGCTGAGTTGCTGTTCCTGTAGCTGACATATTGTTTATCTATCTCCTTGTTTTACTGAGTAATTCTAGCCACACAGTAAGAATATTCTGTTAAAAACATCTCTGTGACCTCTGTGGCTAATCTTGCATACACTGGGGGCAGATGCCCCGCAGAGTAAATTCCAATGATTCGGGTTTGAAGTTCGAGAGCTTTGCGGCCCGGCTGACCAGTTCCTGCGGATGCTCCATCTCGATGTCCGCGAGCGTTCCGCATTTAGTGCAGATCGCATGATCATGTCGGGAAGTTATGCGGTCAAATCGCGCCGCACCGCCGCCGAAACAGATCTCAGCGATGTGCCCGGCGTCCTTTAAAAACCTGAGGCTGTTGTACACCGTGGCAAAGCTGATCGTCGGCAGACGCCGCTTGGCCTCGTCAAAAACCTCGTTCGCCGTCAGATGCCCGCAGCTCTCGCGGATCACCTGCAGCACCACCTCACGCTGCCGCGTCAAACCCAGATCTTGTGTGGCTGATAATTCGATAGCCATAAGTTAGATTTAGAATAATTCTAATTCTAAGTTTTGTCAAGTGCTTTGTACGGACCATACGATACCGGGATGGCCAGACGGTAAGTGATCGACGAGTTCTCATCCGTAGGGCCCGTGATAACTTTGACCCGATCAGCCACAGCAGGCCAATGGGTCTGGAAGTATTGGTATATTTGCCGTTCGTTGTTTTTGATCAGCTTCGGGGTGGCGCCTGGCCAATATCTGATGATTATGTGAAGGACGGCATCTCTCTGGGCAAGGTGCTTGGCTAGCATATTCCACCGCAGTGACTCCTCTTTGAGTGAGATATTGCGCTCATACGTGAAAAAGTCAGGATCTCTGATGGGCTGGTGAGATTCATCCGCGGCCCTTTTCTCCAACTCTTCGCACTCGCGACACCTGGGGGGTGTAGCTCCCGGCGGCACCAGCCAAAACTGGATGTACTCCGCGTCGGAATTAACGCCGACAAGAGCGATCTGAGATCTGTCCAAACCCGCCGCTTCTAGCAGACCTATGATCTCGTTCTCTTTGGCGATGGTTTTGGCAGACGCCTTCCCGCCCACATGCCCACTCAATATGTAGAGCTGTGCGCCCGGGCTTTCGGTTACTGACGTTGAGATTCGTTGGATCCTGGTCCTGCCAAATTCACCATCCGAGGGGCGAAAGACCCCGAGACTCACTATCTGAGGGCCAGGGTCAAAAATCATAGTTTCTGACGCTGTCTTCGGACATCCCGCCGGCAGTCCGTCCATATCGACCGTAACTGTGACCAATTCATTCGGTTGCCGTATGTCGACCGTGGCCTTTCCCTGTCCCGAAACTATTGTTCCGTGACTCACCGACCAACGGTATTGAAGTTGAAAGTTCGACGAGTTTTCTACCTGCACCCGGTAAGTGGCAATATCGCCAGGTACAACAGGACCTGGCGGTCCCGTAACAGATATGTTCGGGCACCTGACGGACCCGTCCTGCGCGATTAAGGTAACGCTCAAGAGCCAAATCGAGATAAGGGCCAAGAAAAGAGTTCGCATATCAAAGAGGCCGATTCATTTCGCTAATGTAAAACAAACAGCCTCTAAATGGTAGGGAAAGTTTGCTGCCGTGATAAGAGGGAGCGATGCGGTCAGGCTCAATTATCTACGGTCGACGAGCAGTTTGCGGCGGGCCTGTACTACGAGGCCTTCGCGTTTTGATGTGACGAGTATGTTGCGTTCAGCGACGCCGTGGCCGGCGGAGACGGGTATTTTAGGTGTGTAGGTGACAACGTATGACGAATCGATCATGCGGGCGACGAGGGCCGCTTTGTCGGCCATTTCGTCAACGCTGCCGGGGACGATGAACTCACCATTGGTGTTTTCGGCGAGCCCTTCGAGCTGATGTTCGCTGTTCTCGAGGTCCGCCAAGCGTGACCTGAGCGTCTGGAGCATCTTGCGGTCGAGATTGATGGTCGGGCCGACCTTTGGCGCCTTTGCCATATCGCGGGCGCCGTTTGGCAGTTGGTTTGCGACCTCCTCAGGCATGGCCGGCCGCGGCGGAGTGTTGGAGAAGGTCTTGGTCCGCGGCTCGAGCTCGGCCAGCTCCAGCGAGCCATAGCTCAGAACGTGGACACTGATATCCGTCATCATCAGCCGCTTAAACGCCTCGGTCTTTGCCGATGCGCGTCCCTGGCTGTCGGTGCCGTCGGTGATGAGGACAATATGCCGGTTGTCGAGCGGCTCATGTGTCATGAGATCGGTCCCCATTTTGAGAGCGTCGACAAATGCCGATCTGATACCAAAGTTGGTCCGCCTGATCGCCGCCAGTGCCTCGCCCTTATCGGTGGTCCATTCACCTACTATCTCGGGCTTATTTGCGTAGGCGAGTATGGCGACCGAATCACCGGGCCGCAGCGCCTCGACCACGGCGGCAGCCACGCGGCGTGTCTGTTCGAGCGATTTTACGGCACGCAGGTCACCGCCCGTGTCCATCACGATCAGGACATTGGCGGGTATCCGCCGGACGCTCTCGGGCTGGTGGAGAATGTTGTTCTCGGTGATAACGAGGTCCGCAGGAGCAACGTCTTTGAAAAAGTTGCCGTTCTCGTCAAATGCCAGGACGTTGAGCTTGATCTCTTCGATCAGGACCCGCTCGGTGTCGTCCGGCGTCGGCGTGACCGTTGGCTGAACGCGGCCGCTCTGGGCCAGGGCACCCACCGAAAACAAAGCCATCACAGCAATAACTGTCGCGGTCCTAAGCATAACGACTATGATGCGCGAGTCTGTAGATAAGTGTGCCCGAGGCGGCGCGGTGGGTGCAAGGAGTTTGGCCGCGGATCGGGCGGATCAGGCGGAAAAGGCCGGATCTGAGAAAGAGTTGCAAAGTCCTTTTCAGATCCGGCTCTTTTCGCGCAATCCGCTTCATCCGCGTTCCAAACACCCGTTGACTCGTATATAACAGGTCTTAGGAACCCAGTCGCTATCGCTCCCGGTACTGACACCCGCCCCGACGGTGACACCGATGGCCTGGGCCCTTAGAGTTCCGGGTTTTCGTCGACATAGTCCACCAGGTTACCCACATATGCGGGAAACGGCGGGCAGGCGATCTCGTGGGGGTTTAGCAGTTCGCTGGCGACGGATGTGTCGTAGGTCTGGGCGATAAAAAAGTAGGGTACGGCGCTGTGCGGCAGTCCGGTCAGCCACGGCGAGATGCGGGTGTTTAGGAACCATTCGGCGAGCTTTGGCTGGGGACGGAATTCGGACTTGCGGCCTGACAGGTCTTTTGCGATGACGTCGAACAATTCCGCTGTCGTGAGCGGAGCCGGGTCGGCCAGAGCGATCGTCTTGCCGATCGCCGCCGTGTCTCCGGCGAGGGCCGTCAGCGAATCGACCACAAAATCCACCGGCACCAGGTTGAGCCTCACATTGTCATTGCCGACATTAAAAACACGCAGCAGGGACGGTGCCTTGCGCAGGTACTGTATCAGGTAATAAATGCCGTCGTACTTGGCCGTTTCCCCCGTGCGCGAGTCGCCGACCACCACCGACGGACGGTATATCGTTACCGGCAGGTGGCCCATTAGCTGAGCCACTTCGAACTCGGCCAGGTACTTGGTCTCCTCGTAAAAATTCCGAAAGCCGGCCTTGTGCTCCAGTTCCGTCTCGCGGATCACGCCCTCACGTTTACCGGCCACGTAGCAGGTAGAGACATAGTTGTAGCGGTGAAGGTTCTTGAGCGACAGAACGAGGTCGTTGACGTTCTTGGTGCCCTGCAGGTTTACCTTGAACGCAGCGTCCTTTGATACGGCCAGGTCGTAAGCGGCGGCCAGGTGAAATACATCGGTGGTCTCGTAAACGATAGTCTCGAGGTCGGCGTCAGGTATGCCGAGCTGGGGCAGGGTAATGTCGCCCTCAACGATCACATAGCTCTCGAGGGGCGTGCCTGTAAATTCGGCGATCTCCTCGATCTCCTCGATCGCCGCCTGCACCAGTGCCGGCTGGACCAGTAAAAAGAACTGCCGCTCAGGCCCCGCCAGGCGCTCGAGCAGACGTCCGGCGATAAAGCCCGGAAACCCCGTGATAAAGAACGATTCGCGGTAAAGCATAACCCTCTTCCATTCTAGCAACAGATGCGTGATGAGAACGTCAGCGGCGGTGAAAGATTAGCCACAGAGGACACAGAGAAAGAAAGGGCGAGGTTAGTAATTGGAACTGTCCGATCGCTCATCCCCTCAGAAACTCTGTGCCCTCTGTGGCTAATTCTTTGTGTCCACTGTGGCAAAATTCTTCTCTTTCCCCCCTGAACTTCTTTATTTACAGAGCCTCGGCGGATATGATAGGTTTTTAGCGCGCGCTTTGGTTATGAAGATCCAGGATATGAGGGCCGGCATTTTGCACCTGAGCAAGAGGGTGGAAATTGAACGGCGGGACATTCTCGAATTGCTCCTTTCCAGCACATTGGGATCCTAAGCTTAGAATTCCACGTGGACAAGTTGTCGC